>Ga0209212_1000032_pt1 | contig 293865 bp, 219 predicted proteins | sample RifGroC2_FD_183996 | JGI IMG/M metagenome (GOLD analysis project Ga0209212, IMG submission 183996) | Groundwater microbial communities from Rifle, Colorado, USA - Groundwater C2 (SPAdes) (version 2) | ecosystem: Environmental > Aquatic > Deep subsurface > Groundwater | place: Rifle, Colorado...
TTATTCACGGTTTTTCTTTCGAAACTACCATGAATTGAAATCAAAAAATCAAAGAACGTCTATATCTTATTGAATTTTATTTAGTTACAACGATTAATTTAAAAACAACGCAACACTAGTGACTAATATAATATAATATAATCTAATCTATAAAAACTATGAATTGGAATTCAACTGAATTTATTTGGCTCGACTGGGCAATTATGACGGTCGGGATTTTGGCTGTAGGGTGGGCTGTATGGCGATCGGTACAAAAACACAAGCGTTTACAAAAGGGTGCCGATAGCGAAGACTACCTGTTCGGTAAAGGAGAACCATGGTATATCATTGGCGCAGCTATTTTTGCTGCAAACATTGGCTCCGAACACCTTGTTGGACTTGCCGGTACAGGAGCAAAAGCAGGTGTAGGTATGGCGCACTGGGAGATGCAAGGTTGGATGATACTCATCCTGGGTTGGCTCTTTGTGCCGTTCTATCAATTGATGAACATTAAGTTGGGGAAAATCATCACTATGCCTGACTTCCTCAAGAATCGCTACACGCCTGCTACGGGTTCGTGGTTATCTATCATCACACTTATAGCATACGTGTTGACCAAAGTGAGCGTAACAGCTTTTACCGGTGGTATCTTCATGGAGAGCCTTCTTGGCTTGCCTTTCTGGTACGGAGCTATTGGCTTGATCGTGTTAACAGGTATTTTCACCGTTTTGGGTGGCATGAAAGGTGTGATGACATTGTCGGCAATTCAAACGCCTATACTTATTATTGGATCATTCCTTGTGCTTTTCCTCGGACTATCGGCGCTAGGCGACGGCAGTATTGCTAACGGTTGGACTGCCATGATTGACTACTCCAGGACACTAAACGTTGGGGCTGACGGCGTTGCATACGGCACAAACCACATGTTCCACCTCGAGACTGGCGACCCGTTTTATGACGAGTATCCTGGTTTTTGGGTATTTCTCGGAGCCTCCATTATTGGCTTTTGGTACTGGGCTACCGACCAACACATCGTTCAACGTGTGCTCGGACAACGAAAAGGCGAGTCGAGCGACGTAGTGATGATGCGTGCCCGCAGAGGGACTATCGCTGCAGGTTATTTCAAGTTGTTGCCTGTATTTATGTTCCTGATTCCCGGTATGGTAGCCGCTGCATTGGCGGCACGTCCCGGCAGCGGTTTTACGCTGGATAATCCTGATACTGCATTTGGCTCAATGGTTAAGTTTGTATTGCCCGCCGGTGTGAAAGGTATTGTTACCATTGGCTTTATATCGGCATTGGTTGCTTCTTTGGCGGCATTCTTCAACTCTTGCGCTACACTGTATACCGAAGACTTCTATAAGCCAATGTTCAAAGGCAAAACCGAAGCCAGATACGTCTTGGTTGGCCGTATTGCAACAATTGTTGTTGTGTTTCTTGGTATTGTATGGATACCGGTCATGATGAGTCTCGGCAGCCTATACTCCTATCTGCAAGGCATTCAATCGCTGCTTGCTCCTGCTATGGTAGCCGTATTTGTAATGGGTATATTTTCTAAAAGAATTACGCCCAAGGCAGGTGAAGCTGGTTTAATAGTAGGCTTCCTGATTGGTATGGCACGCTTGCTGACCAACGTCTTTACAAATACAGGCAAAGACGTAATGACAGGTTGGTACTGGGAATCAACCACCTGGTTCTGGCATACCAACTGGCTTATCTTTGAGATATGGCTTCTTGCCTTCATCATGTTGTTTATGGTTGTTGTATCATTCTTTACTCCAAAACCTACCGCTCAACAGATTGAGTTTATCACCTTCACAGGCGACTACAAAACTCTTATGAGGAATAGCTGGAACAAGTGGGACGTAATTGCTTCGGCAGGTGTAGTTATAGCTTGTGCTTTGTTCTACATGTATTTCTGGTAGAAAACCGAAAGGCATCATCGTTTCATTGTTGAAAGAAACGGTGGTATTTAAAAAATAGTTAAATTGCCCGAATAAACCATCGGGCAATTTTTTTTATGTACGATATTATTGGTGATGTTCACGGATATGCTGATCAGTTAAAAAGTTTACTGAAAAAAATGGGCTACCAACGTGTCGGTGATTGTTTTTCGCATCCGACCCGTAAAGCTGTCTTTGTTGGTGATTTCATTAATCGTGGTCCCAAAATTAGGGAGAGCATTATTTTAATCCGGAAAATGGTTGAGCAGGGATCAGCGTATGCCATACTCGGAAACCATGAAATGTATGCAGTACTCTATTATTTGCGTGACATTGAGGGTAAATACTACAAAAAGCGAATTCCAAAATACCAGTTGCAAATTAATCAGACATTGGAAGAATTTGTGTTATACAAGGATGAGTTCAAGAGTCATTTAAAATGGATGAGGACATTACCGATGTTTCTTGATTTTGGTGATATACGCGTTATTCATGCTTGCTGGGACGATGAAAATGTTAAACTTCTTAAAGATACTATCACTGAGCCTAAACTGTCAAAAGCTATTTTGCGTGAAATTGCGCTGAATGGAACCAAATTTTCTGAAAGCTTTTGGCAATCATGTAAGGGTGTTGACTTTCAATTACCTAAAGATCTTTTAGTTTTTGATGCTGATGGAAGGCCGCACCGTTCGTTTCGCATGAAATGGTGGGAAAATCCTGAAGGCCGGACCTTTAAGGAGGTTTCCATCGAAAGCAGGTTTGAGCTTCCGGACTATACCATTCCACGTGAACTGGTAAAATCCAGAAATCCATATCCGGAAAATGCCCCGATTGTTTTCTTCGGTCATTTTAGTTTAGTCGAAGGTTTTGGAATCCTAAAGGATAATGTTTGTTGTGTTGATGCAGGGGTATCTCGAACAGGCAGATTGCTCGCATACCGATGGAGTGGTGAGCAAAAATTAAAACAATCGAACTTTATTTTTGATAGTGAAATTATTTAATGTTGCTGATATTCAGTATTTTGTGTTTATTATTCTTTATCGGGAAAGGACTTTATTTTTTTATTTTCGTCTATTGCGGGGTTAAAAAGAAAGGCTATATTTGCAAAGCCTTTTGAGAAACGGATTTCAGGAGGTTTGTTCTTTAAAAGTGCTGTAAATTTTGAATCAAAAAGCCTGATTTTTCAACCAATCAGGTCTCGAATAAAATACTCTGGTGCGGTAGTTCAGTCGGTTAGAATATCGGCCTGTCACGCCGAGGGTCGCGGGTTCGAGTCCCGTCCGCACCGCCCTCTCAAAATTTACAATACGAGCAAAAAATACTGAAAATTGGTGCGGTAGTTCAGTCGGTTAGAATATCGGCCTGTCACGCCGAGGGTCGCGGGTTCGAGTCCCGTCCGCACCGCAAAAAAGCTTACTTCGAAAGAAGTGAGCTTTTTTCATTTTATGTGGTGCTGTCACACCTGGGATCGCGGGTTTCCCGAGGTCTCGGGATCCGCACCGCAAAAAAGGCTTCAAGAAATTGAGGCTTTATTTGTTTTCATACACCGGACTAGTCAACAAAAGAATTTAACCTTCAAAAAAAACAGAAAATAAACAATAGCAGCATACCGTTGTTAATAAATGAATTACCGATATTTGAATTTAATTTTAATAATCACAAATATTTTTAAAAATGAAATTTAGCAAACTTATTCTAGTCGTATTAGTTGCGTTGGGCATAAATGCATGTAATCAGAAATCGGCCAAAAAAGAAACAGCTGATAATGTGAAATATTACAGAAGTATTCAATTTAGCGAAACTCCCTGGGATACTGAAAAGGGTACTCATCCGATTACTGCGGATGAAGCAAAAACTATAAATAATTACAAGTTCACCTACAACGAAAATGGACAGTTGGCTTCGGTCGAATACAACAGGAACAACGTTCTTCTTGACTATTCATCAATAGGTGCTGCTAAGATTACTTATACCTATGAAGGCAATAAGCAAATCAAGCATTTCTTTAATGAAAAAGGTGAGCCTGCCAAAAACGGCGGCGCTTCTGTGTTTGAATATACACTTGATGAATCGGGTGTTAGGATTGCTATGCGTTTTCTGGACGAAAACAATGCACCTGTGGAAAACCGCAACAAGATTAGCAACTACAAATGGGCAAAGCTTGCCGATGGCATGGTTCAGGAATTGAGATACAATCTGGCTGGCGAAAGTGTTGTAATGAACGAGTTCTGCCCGTTTTACGAACTACGTTTCACCTACGATGCAAATGGTTTTGTAACCCGTATGGCCAATTATCAGGCCGATACCTTGTATAATTGTACTGCCGAAAACTGTGGTGACATCGGTGTTTCTTATTTTTTGTTTGAAAATAACGCTGCGGGCGATTTATTGAGTTTCTCGGTACACAATGCTTCCGGACAGTCTTCAAATCTATATTGGGGTTGGTCAAAAAGGCTGAATATTGTCGACGAAAACGGATTTGTTGTGGAAACAACTCAATTCGATCAGGACAATGAATACCTGGGTGGAAAAAACCTGCCAATTATCAAATCGGAATATGACGAACATGGCGCGTTGGTAAAACGTATTTCGATGGATAAAGACAAGAATATTGAAAATAATCCTGCTGATGGAGTTGCCATAACTAAATACACCTATGATGAGCAGGGACGTCGCACGGAAACGCTTAAATACGATAAAAATGAAGTTTTAGTCCCTACCAAAAGTTAATACTATAACTCCATGAGATCAATCAAACAAATCAGCGTGGCAATTTTGCTCGCGATTCTGATATCCTGTTCCGGAGGTGCGAATAAACCCAAGCAGCCTGAAACAGTTGCCACATCTGAGCCTAAAAACACCATTGTTGCGGTAAACGATGAATCGCAGAAATTGCTTAAATATCTGGAAGAGTCTGGCGATTACGTGAATGGTAGGAATTTCCCATCGCTGATTAAAGCCTCAGTGGTCAATGCTGAACTGTCCGGTAAAATTAAAATCGTCGATCTGAGAAGTCCTGAAGCATTTTCAAAAGGACATATTAAAGGCGCGGTAAATGTTGAATTCAGTCAGATTCCCGACTATTTCACCAATGTAATCAAGCCATTCGAATACGATAAAATTGTGATGGTTTGTTATGCCGGACAAATAGCCAGTTATACCACTTCGCTATTACGTTTGATAGGTTATGGAAATGTGTATGCTCTGCGCTGGGGAATGAGCGGCTGGAACAAGGATTTTGCTACCGACTCGTGGTTGAAAGGAATTTCGGATAAGTATGAAAGCAATTTGGAAACTGCTGAAAACGGAAGACCTGCTTTGTCCGATTTTCCGCTGATGAATACCGGAAAATCAACCGGTGAAGAGATTTTAGCGGTACGTTTCAATAGTTTATTTGCGGCAGGTTATGCCGATGCTTTTATCAATGCTGATCAGGTTTTTGAGCAACCTGCAAATTTCTATACCGTCAATTTTGAGCGGAAGGATAAGTATGATGCAGGACATATTCCAGGCGCTGTGCGATACAAAACGAACGGAACGCTCGGTATTATTCCTGAAATGGAATCGATACCAACCGGTAAAGATGTGGTGGTTTATTGCGGAACCGGGCATAATTCCGGATTTGTAACTGCCTATCTAAAGTTGTTTGGCTATCGTGCAAAAACGCTCATGTACGGTAACAATGCTTTTATGCACAGCAAAATGATCAAAGATAAAGCCCTGCTTTCATGGCTTCCTTTTACCGAAGCCGAAATCGAGAATTTTCCCTATGTGAAGAATTAAGTTCAGATCAATAAAATCATGCGGAAATCTTGTCACCCTGAACTTGTTTCAGGGTCTCGTCTGGATAGAGATGCTGAAGCAAGTTCAGCATGACGTGGTTTCAATTAGATGGTGTACTGTATAATTTTTTTCAAATCGAATCTAATTCCAGTCTGGCCGTTGTGTCGGGCTGGAATTTGTATTTCAGCTTCTCCGGAGTTTTTTCTGTAGCAAGTATCTTCACGTTTTTAAATCCCAGTTGATTCAAAATTACCCAGGCTTTTGATGCTGTTGCCACATCGGCAGAATAAAGGACCAGATCGCCTTTCACTTCATTCAAAATTTTGCGGTTCACGTCATCAAGCAGATTGGCGAATGGTATTCGGATTGAATTTTCTACATGAAGAGAATCAGGTAAATCGCTATTGCCAATATTAACCACCAGCCACAGACTTTTCATCTGGTGAAGCTGATCAGCTGAAAGGGTATTGCTATTATTTTGTATTGCTTCTATGGCTGTTTTTACGTCATTCCTGAAAATATTCCGGTCTGAATTTCTAACGATTACCAAAATCGCAAGAATTGCCAATGCCAGCAGGATGAATTTTAAATTTTTCAGTTTGTTCATAGTTTCCGATTTTCAGGTTTATTCGCATCCTCCGTCAAGTTTCGATTCTTTCAGCATTTTAGCATTGAAAAACTGTGTTTTAAGGCTGTCAGGTAAACTGTTTATTTGGGTAAATGTTTTACGTGCATTCAGCCTGTTTTCGAAACGTGCATTTTCGATGGGTGTAATTTTTTCTCCTGAATACTGACTGAGCATGACCGTTTTGAACCATTCGTTGAGACCACCTTTCATCACGTAATTATTGCTGTAACCCATTCCGGTAACTATGATCCATGCATAGTTCGCGGTTTGATCATCGTTTCCATACAGAATATTTTTCACATTCTTCTGATTTAAAACAGGCTCCCACAGCGGATTTAAAAGATCTGAAAAAGGAATATTTACGGATCCCGGAATGTTGCATACCTTAAATTCTTCTGCACTGCGCAAATCGATAATCTGAACGGTGCTGTCCTCACTATTAACAAAACTGGCGACCTGATCAACCGAAAAGTACATTTCTTCAGAAACCGATTTGGAAAGCAATTCGTCAGACTTTAATCGAAAAGACTTAGACGCATTAAAAGGTAGAAAGGCCAGGATAATTCCGACGCCAACCAGCAATACTGAGTATTTTATTCGTGCATCCATTTTATTGGTTTAAATCTCGTTGGTAAAATCGGCGCGCTTAAATTTTTTCTCAGCCAGTTCGGCAACCCAGAATAAAGCAACCGCTCCAATAATCAGTAGCAGGGTGAAAACTCCGGAAGATAGGCCCATCCATTCGTCAATCCGCATGGGGCCTTTATAGTTTTCCGATGCCAGCGTCATGATGTACGGATAGGTTTCAGCAAACAGAAAAGCCCCAAACATGCCGCCCAGTAAATAAAACAGTGCATCAATTTTTCCGATTGAAAGTGCGCTGATACCGGTTCCGGGACAATATCCGCCCATAATGAATCCGGCTCCCATAATCACTCCGCCAATGATGGTTGCATTGATATAATAAGGATTTACGAACACCAGTTTCAGGTTTAACAAACCAAAGAAACTGAGCAGTTGCGACCCGGCCAAAGCCACGATGGCTGCGGTAAAAAATACTTTGAGTACAGTGGTATCGTAACCGTAAAACATACCGGCAAGTTTTCTGCTCGACGAAAATCCTGCCTGTTCAAGCGCAAAACCAAATCCGATGCCGATTAAAAAGGCGATGGTCAGGTTAAGCCATTCAGGAAATCCGGATAATATTGATAATGGTCCCATAGGTTGAAAGATTGAATTGTTGAAGGACTGAATTGTTAAATGACTGAAATTTTTTATTATAGCAATGGTAGCTGAGCCTGTCGAAGCTAGATCCAGAGGCTCCTGAAAAACCAGGCGAACAGATAGGCTGATCCGAAAATGGCGATCATGGTTACAAAACCTGCAACCGAAAGCACAGCCATACCCGAAAGCGCTGCGCCACTAGTACAGCCACGAGCCAATTGCGCTCCATAGACAAAAAATGTACCTCCCAGGAATGCAAAAAGCAAGCGCTTGTTGTTCGATATTTTCGGCGATTTCTCCACTTTAAATTTTAGCCGGTGGGCGAGGGCTCCTGAAATAAAACCACCAAGCACCATTCCGAAAACTTCGAGTGCCAACCAGTTTTTGAGCGGTTTTTCGCCGTTTTCAAAATACTTGCTGTAATAGGGTGAATCCATGGCGTGTTGCTTGTCGACAGCGCCAACCACGGCCACTACCGCGTATTTGATACCTCCGCTGGCGCCCAAACCGCGCCCCGAAAGAAACATGGCCGACAAAAGAACCAGACCAAGCAGCACTCCTGCGAGGTACGGATTCATGTATTTTCGTTTTTCCATAGTAGTAATACTTTAAGATACCGACTAGTAAGACAATTCAAATGGATGTATTGTTTTTTGAAATGACTTGAAAGCACAAAATAGCCAATTATTTTGAACAGACTTTCCAAAAACCAAAAATAGCTGATTCTGTCCTGCAAACGACAAATTTGAATTGAAAAATTCATCGTTTATGGTATTGTATTTTGCCTTCAAATCTTTCTGTATCAGCGCAGGATTCTTTAAAATATAAGTGTTTATTTACATAAATTCTGCAAAAAGTACTTTATATTTGATGGGAATATTAAGTTGTGCAATATTAACCGACTAACTGCAAATAAGAAATGCTATACGATTTGTTTATATGTCATGCTTCTGAGGACAAAGATAGCTTTGTTAGACCTCTTGCAGAATTACTGCAAAAGGAAAATGTAGAAGTTTGGTATGATGAATTTTCATTAAAGCTAGGGGACAGTATTCGCAGATCAATAGACAAAGGATTAAGTCAATCTAGATTTGGAGTTGTTGTAATAAGTCCTTCTTTTTTAAAGAAAGAATGGACTCAATATGAATTGGATGGGTTGACTGAAAAAGAGATTAGTGGTAAAGAAAAAGTCATTCTACCCATTTGGCATAGTATAGAATATAAAAGCGTTTTAAATTATTCTCCTTCATTAGCGAATAAAAAGGCTGCCCTATCTAAAAACGGATTAAAAAATATCGTTAAAGAAATTATGGGAGTAATTCATCCTCAAGGTAGTCCATTAATTTCAGCAAGAGATATGTTGATTGATTGGGGTGTTACTCCACCAGTTGTAACAGACGAATATTGGATTGACGTAATTGAAGCTTCAAATAGAGCAAATTCATTTGGTGCATTAATCCCAGAAAACTCAATTTGGGGTAGATGGAGTTTTCCACTTCCACCCAAAAATAGAGATGCGAAAGACCGGGGCGAACGATTGGCTTGGACTTCAATGCAGCTAGCTTGGACTGAAAAAGCTGATTCAATTCCGATTTCACCTTTAACAAATCCGAATGAACTTTTGGATTTTATTTATTTAGAACCAGGATTATTTGAAACTTGTTTAACCTTCCCAAATTTTACTGCGGAATATGCGCCACAACTGACAATAAGGGGATTTGAAGGGGATCTTGAAGAAGTTTTTGAAAAGGAATATCAAATATCCATAAATGAAGGAAGAAAAAGAAGAGAGGAAAATTCTAATTATGGATCAGCCTTAACATTAAATGGCAAAAGTCCCGAATGTGAAGATACTTGGGCTTTACGACATGAGGAGTTTGGACATTATCAACCTAAACATATTGCATATGAATATTTTCATGGTGGCATGTTTGGGCCACGAGTTACTCCTTATGAAGAATTTGAGCATCTAATTTGGTTATTATCAAGTAAAAGCAAATGGCTACCTGAGAGAATTCACAAATATTTACATGCTGGAATGATTGAAACGTTAAGTTGGACATGGGGGGAACTAGGACCAAGTGATAAAGGCGGCAATTGGAAGACTAATGGAGCTTTAGCTGAAAACTTGTATGCATGTGCAAGAAATAAAAAGGCGTTTTCGTGGAAAAAAGGATTAATAGATGATTGTAAAAATCGTATCCAATTTTCAATAAAAGAGCTTGGATTGAGCGAGTCTATAGATTTTTTATTTGACAAGTTTGTAAGTGAGGAAATGTCTCAAAAATGGATTGAGAGCCGAAAAAGAATTGAAAAAAAAAGATAATAATCATTACCCGCAATTAAATACCCGCAAGTCGGGTTTTCAGTGCTTCGTTACAGGAAAGTAATAAATTGAAAAGCAGTTCTTCGTAAGAAGTTCATCGGGAAACTAAAAACTGTTTCAATTCATTTTAGCGATGAAAACATCAACTGCAATAGAACTTGGTTTAACCCCGGACGAATACCCGCAAACCCCGGTGGTCCCTTCCCCTCCTTTGGAGGGGTGTCCGAAGGACGGGGTGGATAATTTCTACCCCAAAGCCACGATAGACAAAACTATTCTTACCTGCATTCACAACATCCCAATCAAGCGTAACTTTGTTGAAAATCTGCCGCACAATCCGGCCCTCAAACAATTGGCAAGAGATAAACGAAAAGCTGGAATACTTTCCGAAGTATTGTTTTGGCAGCAAGTGCATCAGCGAAAATTCCACAACATTGATTTCGACAGGCAGCGAATTATTGGAAGTTATATTGTCGATTTTTATGTGAAAACCTTAGGCTTGGTTGTTGAAATTGATGGGAGTAGCCACAATGATAAGATTGAACAAGATGCTATTCGACAGAGATTTTTAGAAAATCAAGGATTAAAGGTTTATCGGATTGCTGACGGTGATGTTAAAAATAACCTGGGAATTGTATTGAAGGAGCTGGAAGATTACATTGTAGGTGAGTATGGAACCACCCCGTCCTTCGGACACCCCTCCAAGGGAGGGGAATGAACCGCTCCGGCTTGCAAACACTCCTCCAGAGGAGGGGAATGAACCACCCCGGCATTCAGCAACCGATCCAAAGGAGGGGAATTAAGCCCATGGTAGTAGTGCTTTCTAGTAGGGAATTTGCTCCGGGCACTCGTGGTAAAAGGCAATACTTTAAAATTTTATAATATTCAACTTTTAAATCCAATAGTTATGGCAACAATTTTAAAATCCGAAAACAGGGAATTCAAAGAAGACCCGCGCAAGATTGATCAGTTTCGTTTGTTTTCAGATGTTTCAAGAGTAAAGAATGGAGTAAAACCACAAAATTTAAACTTTGATCTGAGGCTATTAAATCCGGGTCAATTTTCAGCTCCGTACCATTTTCACAGAAACGCTGAAGAGTTATTTATGGTGCTATCGGGTTCTATGACACTGAGAACCCCAAATGGATTGGAAATTGTAAATCAGGGAGATCTTGTATTTTTTGAAATGGGCGAGACCGGAGCCCATCAGTTTTTTAATCACGACACAGAACCATGCACCTATTTGGATATACGAACATTTGTGGGTATGGATGTGTGCGAATATCCAGATTCAGGAAAAATACTGTTGGCACCTTCCCTTGAGGTATTTGAAAAGGAATCAAAAGTGGCTTATTTCAAAGGCGAAGAAAATATTCTGGAAACGTGGAATAAATTAAAAGAAAGTCAGGAATAGCAACAGTAACAAGATGAAATGAAAAGTAAGATTATGTTTTGTTTTTTGGTAATTTGTTCAAAGTTGCCAATAGAATAATGAGCTATATGTGGTTTGAATTTTTCCCGGTAAGTATCTACCGCAAGTAAATACAGAAACTTTCGTGCTGGTAATGAATAGGCCAATTAATTGATACCCATATGAATAAATATTTGATTATATTTATATAAAAATCACTGGCCGCTGTTTTTATCTGGTTATGAACAAACTCTTCCATGTCTGCCTGTTCAGTTTGGTACTTTTCGTGCATGGTTATTCGCAGCAATACCAATTTGCCAATTATTCCATCAACAATGGACTTTCTCAGAGTGTAGTCAATTGCATTTACCAGGATTCAAAAGGTTATATCTGGATGGGTACACAAAATGGGCTCAATCGCTTTAATGGTGAAACTTTTGATGTCTACACCTACAATCCGGTTGACTCCGGTTCTATTTCAAACAACTGGGTTTATGCCATCACCGAAGATGCAGAGGGCAATTTGTTGATCGGTACAAAAGACGGCTTAAATCAGTATGAAGTCAGCCGGAATCGGTTTAACCGGATCAACTATCAGACCAGTTATACACACGATGTTACCCGCTATGCTTATGATCTGGCTCGTTTGAGCGATGGGAAAATCTTAATTAATACACCGCCGGTTATTTCAATTTATGATCCGGAGCAGAAAAGTTTTACGCATTTCGAAAGTAAGCTGGCCTACGACGGATCAGTAAAAGATGTCAGGATTCCGGTTCTGGAAGATGTAGAGGGCCGGATATGGATCGGTTCAACCAAAGGATTGGCTGAATTTTCACTTCAAACGAAAGAGTTCAGCTATTTTCCGTTCATAAACCAGAGTGGAATGCAGGTAGAGGATGTTAATATTACCTCGCTATTCAAAGATATAAAGGGAAAGCTTTGGGTTGGAACTACTACCGGATTATTCTATTTTAATTCCCTGTCCAAACGTTTTGAAGAAGCCCGGTTTTCACTTTCGCCAACAGCAGAATATCCTCTGCATAATAGCTGTGTCAGGTCAATCATTGAAGATAAAAACGGGAACCTGATCATCGGGACTGAAGGCAATGGGTTATTTGTTTTGTCGCTGTATGCACAAAACCCGGTAACCCTTCAAAACTACCGGACTGAGAACAGCGAAATCGGGCATGACATTGTACAATCCCTTCTTATCGACCGGTCTGAAAACTTATGGATTGGCACGCTTCAGGGCATTTCCAAAACCGATTTAAAGAAAAAGAAGTTTAGTATCTACCGAAATAGCAATTCACCTAATTCGTTGAATCTGTTGGGAAATGTTATCGCTTCCATCTATCAGGACGATGAGGGTATTTTATGGGTCGGGAACTGGGGTCAGGGATTGAACCGGATTAACCGGAAAACCAATCAAGTTGAACATTTTTCATCACAGATGACCGGAAATCACCGGATCTCCAATGACTTTATCCATGTTATTTTTGAAGACAACGAACATCATATCTGGCTTGGAACCCGCAACGGCATTTTGATTTATGACAAATCCAAGAATCAGTTTGTTCCCTGGATGGAGTATTTCAAGAATCCGGCATTGCCAGATTTCAGAAATGTGAGGATATCCATGATTATTCAGGATAAGTCGTTTAATTATTGGATTGGAACCCAGAATGGGCTTTATAAGCTTGATCTTAAGAAATCGGCAGTCGAAGTTTTTCAGGAGGAACTGGATGTCAGTCATCGGATAAGCGGGAATTTAATTTACTGTTTACTGGAGGATTCCGAAGGTCTGATATGGATTGCAACGGTTAGTGGATTGGATGTTTATAATCCGGTTACCCGAAAAATAAAACACTTCAGGAAAGAAGAAAAAGGATTGAGTGACGATTTTGTAATATCGCTTTGCGAAGATAACAAAGGCCTGATTTGGATTGGTACCAGTACCTACGTGAACAGGTATGATAAAAAGGATTCCACCTTCACCTATTACTCACAGGAACATGGATTGCCCAACAACCGGATATTCGAAATTATAAAAGATAAAAAAAATGGATTATGGTTTGCCACCGGAAAGGGATTGTGCCGGTTTGATGAGAAACAAAACGCTTTTCAGTCGTACACCATTGAAGACGGGTTGCAGAGCCTTGAATTTAATTTAAGGGCGGCTTTTGCCTGTAAAGACGGTGAAATGCTGATCGGAGGTATGGACGGTTTTAATTCATTCTATCCCGATTCAATAGCTAAAAATCCGTATGTGCCAAATCTGGTCTTTACAGCTTTCTATATTACAAAAGGCACTTCAAAAAAGTACCCTAATCTGGTGGATTCTCCTGAAGTTGTGCTGAATCATTCTGTGAATTCATTTACGATTGAATTTGCGGCACTGGAATATACCAATCCGCAAAAAAACCAGTATGCCTATCAAATGGAAGGTATTTCAGATGAATGGGTAGATATTGGTAACAGAAAATTTGTACCGTTCTCGGCGCTGCAACCTGGAGAGTACACTTTTAAAGTGAAAGGTTCAAACAATGACGGGGTTTGGAACAACAAGGAAATTAGTATACGAATAACTGTACTTCCCCCTTGGTGGAAGAGCAATGTGGCTTATGTTTTTTACTTCGTTTTTATTATCCTGTCGGTAGTTGTTTTTATAAAAGTTCGCGAAAGGAAACTGAAGCACGACAAGAAAATTCTGGAACAAAAAGTTTTGGAACGCACCATTCAGATTGAAGAACAAGCGCAGCTAATCAGTTCGAAAAACCAGGAATTGAATGAGTTAAACCGAACGAAAGATAAGTTTTTCTCGATCATTGGGCATGATTTGGGTAACCAGTTCAATATAATCGTTGGATTTTCTGAAATGCTGGTTTCCGGTTTCCGGAAGTTGGACGCCGATAAACTGGAATATCATCTGACAAATATTTATAATTCATCGAGGCATGCCCATGACTTGCTTGAAAATCTGCTGACCTGGGCTAAAATGCAGACCAAAGGAATCTTATACAATCCGGAACGATTCAATTTGAACGATAAAATCAGGGAATCAATAAAACTGCTTGAAGGAGCTTATTCCCGGAAGAATATAATTATCGAAGTTTCCGGAAATGAGGAATTAATGGTTTTTGCCGATGTGAATATGTTTTCTGCAATCATTCGCAATCTAGTGTCAAATGCCATCAAATTTACTCCGGCAAATGGACTGGTATCAATTCTAACTAACGAGATAAATGGTTTTTGCGAGATTTCGGTGAAGGATAGTGGAGTTGGAATATCAGATGAAAATCTACAGAAAATATTCAGGATTGACAGCAATCATAGCACTTTGGGAACTAGTGGCGAAAAGGGAACGGGACTGGGATTAGTTCTCAGCAAAGAATTTATTGAAAAGCACGGGGGAAATATCTGGGTTGAAAGTGAGCCCGGAAATGGCAGTCAATTTACATTTACCTTACCAATACAAAATACATTGATGACCGGGAATGATTAACAGCACAAAAAAAATCAGGAAAAAGAAATTCAACTTTCCCTCTTTCCTGATTTATGTTCCTCTTCACTACTTTATTTAATAGCAAATCTTGCAAACACCGAATATTTCAATTTGATCTTCTGGAAGGATAATTCCGGAAGCGCTTCTTCCTGAACTGCTGCATCCATCGCCATCATAGGCATCATGGCTGATTTCCGCATCGGTTGAAATTCGTCGAAAGATTCGCGTTCCTGAATAAACAGCGGTTTGCCAACTGTCTCGCCAATAGCCGACAAAAGATATCCGGCTTTTTCTTTAGCTTCCTGAACAGCCAGCATTTTGACTTCTTTTTTGAATTTCTTTATTTCGGAATGATCAACCCGCTGGATGTTGGCGTTAAACGCATTAATTTCATCCAGCATCTCAAAAACTTTTCCCAGCGTTCCGGTTGTCGACACTTTTAATAAATAATCTTTTGAAGCGATTACATCCTTTGTTTTCCGTTTGATCGTAATAAAGTCAGAATTGGCATCGGCCAGTTGCAGGTCTTTCAGGTCAATATCCAGCTTCAACAGCCTTTTCTTCATTTCTTTTTCCTGATCTTCCAGTTCAATTTTCTTTTTGCCTTCAAACCGTTCCTTCAGGGTAAACGAAATGTAAATCTGATCGGGAACAATTTCCATTTCTCCGGTTCCAACCACTTCAATGTAGGGCGTTTCTTTGCCTGGTGTATTTTCCTGGCTCATAGCCAGAAGCGGAAGCACCGCGATAAATAATACCAAAATTTTTGTTTTCATGTTTTTCTGTTTTACAATTTACCATTCAAAATTTATAATTCAACATTTCTAATATCCTGCGGCCTGTCCGTCTTTTCTTGATTCGGAAGCTCCATAATAAACTTTGTTCTTCGCGTCCCATTTGATAGCCTGGTAACCGCCGTAAATGCCGTTGGTGTATTGAATCTGATGCCCTTTGCCTAACAATTTACGTACCGTTTGGTAATCGAATCCACTTTCGAGGTATACAATTCCGCCATCGGTCATTTTTTCATCGGTTGGTTCGCTCGATCCTTCGTGGCAAATTCGTGGTGCATCTCCTGCCTCCTGAAGATTCATTCCAAAGTCGATTAAATTCACAACCATCTGAACATGGCCTTGTGGCTGCATCGAGCCGCCCATCAGTCCGAAACTGATAAATGGCTGACCATCTTTGGTAATAAAAGCCGGGATGATCGTGTGGAAAGGTCGTTTGTGAGGCTCAAATTTATTCATGTGATTCTGGTCGAGCGAAAACATTTCGCCACGATCCTGAAGCACAAAACCTAATTTTCCGGGCGTCATTCCCGAACCCATTCCCCGGTAGTTGCTTTGGATAAGTGAAACCATGTTTCCATCTTTATCGGCAGTTGTGAGGTAAATGGTATTTCCATGCTCCGGATTTCCGGCAGGATAGGTTTTGGCCGAACGATTCGGATTGATCAGTTTGTTTCGTTCATTGGCATATGCTTTCGATATCAGTCCTTTTATCGGGATTTTATTGAAATCAGGATCAGCGTAAAATTTCGCGCGATCTTCAAAAGCCAGTTTTTTGGCTTCCACAAACGTGTGAACGTATTCAGGACTACCGAAGCCCATCGACTTGATATCATAGTTTTCAAGGATATTCAGGATTTGAAGCACGGCAATTCCCTGTCCGTTTGGCGGCAGTTCCCAAACATCGTAACCACGGTAATTGGTCGAAACCGGCTCAATCCATTCCGAATGATGATCTTCGAAATCGCGCATACTAAAAAAACCACCTTCTTTACGCACATAATCTACAATCTTTTGGGCAATCTCACCTTTGTAAAAAGCATCGCGTCCGCCTTTAGCAATCTTTTCGAGTGTAGCAGCCAGATATGGATTTTTAAACACTTCACCTTTGGCAGGAGCCTTCCCGTTGGGCATGTAAATTTCCTTAAATCCGGTATAATTTTCCAATAGTTTCGAGTTCGAATTCCAGTAATAGGCAATTACCTCACTCAATGGAAATCCCTCGCTGGCGTAATTAATCGCTGGTTTTAAAATTTCTATCATGGGAAGTTTGCCGAATTTCTTGTTCAATTCGAACCAGCCATCCACGCAGCCAGGTACCGAAATTGATAGCGGTCCGTGCGAGGGTATTTTTTTGATTCCTTTATCGATGAAATATTGCAGCGACAAGTCGTAAGGCGAGCGGCCACTGGCATTTAATCCGTGTAGTTTTTGAGTTTTGGCATCCCAAACAATGGCAAAAAGATCGCCACCAATCCCATTTCCAGTGGGTTCAACCAAGCCAAGTACTGCATTGGCAGCAATAGCTGCGTCAATAGCGTTTCCACCGGCTTTCAGGATGTCAAGTGCAGCCTGCGTTGCCAATGGCTGACTGGTACAAGCCATGCCATGCTGTGCAATAACTTCGGAACGGGTTGCAAACGGCAGCCCGGTAATACGGTCTTGAGCTGAAAGCAGAATGTTTAACAGGCAAACAGCCATCATTCCTAAAATTGTTTTTTTCATTTGTTGAATGTAAAATGTTTATTTTACAAGGTGTTGTCTATTTTTTTTCTCCATAGGAGATTGATGACAATAGAATCAGAATTAGTTGAATCATGTTTCCCTTAGGGAATTAACAATTTGAATCAATCAATTGGTTTAAAGATGTATCGTTCGTCAAATTCAATGTCAAAAGCTTTCAGAAAAGCAAGATATTCGTCATAGAAAGTTTGTTTTTGATGATGCTTTTGCTGATTATCGATGTATCTTGAAATATCGGGAATTTGTGATTTCCCGTATGAAAAGGCTCCAAAACCTTCTTGCCATGAGAATTTCCCAGTAACAAACTTGTTCTCATTTATCCACAAAGATGAGCTTCTTTTAATATCATACATCAAATCTGAAGGTGCTTGTTTGGGATTCATGCTAACCAGAACATGCACATGATCAGGCATTCCATTTATGGCAAATGGTTTGTGTCCTTGTTGTTCAATAATTCCATTCATATACTTATAAAGGTCAGTTTGCCAGTTATCCCGAATTAAAGATAGCCGATTTTGTACGGCAAATACAAAGTGGTTGTACAATTGGGTATAAGTGTTTGCCATGGTCTTCGGTATTGATGGTTAAACTGTCAGGTAAAAATACAATTTTTTGTTTCTGATGTTCTTATGATTTGGAGCAACTTCAGGTAAAATACCAGTTAATGCCCTACGGGCAAAACTTGACATAGAATTGTCATTCTATTGTCATTGAAGCCCTACGGGCTATTCATTAATTTGGTTTTGCAAAAAACGAACAAAACTGAGTGCAATTATACTATGCAGCATAAGTTTGATCGGTTTAAAACTATCTTTTTTTCTTTCCGATAAGAACAGATTTAGTTTTACCTTTAACCCAAATTATGTATTGTTCAGTGTAAAATCAAATTTTGAGTTTTGAAATGAACCCATTTCTGAGGCAGGTTGCCGACTACATCTATACCAATCATTGTTCGGAAATTAGCGAATATTGCCTGGTTTTTCCGGGTAGGAGGGCAGGCGTATTTTTTACCGCTTACCTGAATGAGTTGATTGTGAAACCAATCCTTTCACCTGAAATAATTACCATCAATGAATTGATTTCATCGCTGACAGGCTTGCAGCAAGCTGATCCGGTTTCCCTGGTTCTGAAACTTCAGGAGGTTTATGCCAAAGAAACAGGCCATCAGGAGCCATTGGATGAGTTTTTCTTTTGGGGCGAAATATTGTTGGCTGATTTTGATGATGTGGACAAATATCTGCTAAATGCCGATGACCTGTTCCGGAATATTTCGGATTTAAAGGAACTCGAAAATCAGTTTGAATACCTGACCGAGGAACAGAAACGGGCTATTGACGAGTTTTGGGGAAATCTGGATAAAGTGCCGCATTCGTTCAATAAGGAAAAATTTATTGCGATCTGGATTAAACTGGCTGCAATTTATCACCGGTTTCGGGAAGCGCTAAAACAGGAGCAAATCGCTTATTCCGGAATGATTTACCGCGAAGTGGCCGAAGCACTGAATGAGCAGAGAATTGTAGGATTGACGGCCAGAAAATATATTTTCATTGGTTTTAATGCGTTAAACGAGTGCGAAAAAACGATCTTCAAAAAGTTGTATAATCAAAACATGGCTATGTTTTTCTGGGATTTTGCTGACTTTTATTTGAAAGATCCGGAAAACGAAGCTGGCCGTTTCCTGCGTACCAACCGCATTTTGTTTCCTGCGCCAAAAGGTTTTGTTCCCGAAAATTTGGAGTCAGAAAGTCCCCGAAAAATCACATTGGTTTCAGTTCCCGGAAACATCACTCAGGCGCAGGCCATTAATTTGCCACAGGTGCTGAAAAGCTTCCCGATTAATAACCGCTTCGACAATACAGCCTTCGTTCTGGCTGACGAAAACCTGCTGATTCCTGTCATTTCTTCGGTGGGCAAAAGCTTTACCGACATCAACATCACGATGGGTTATCCGTTTGTGAATACCCCGGTTTACGGTTTTATTTCGCAACTTATCAGTCTGCAAAAGAATATTCGCAAATCGGCAAAATCACCTGTGTTTTATTACAAACCGGTGGTAGCTTTGCTGAATCACCAATTTGTGGTAAATGCTGAAATTAAATCGTTTGTGGCTGTTGTGCACAAAAAAAACAAGGTTTATATCGATGCTGCCGAATTGAATTTCAGCCCATTTCTGAAAAAAATATTCTCGGCTTCGGATAACTGGACTGGTATTCTCGATTATTTTTTGGACATATTGAAAGAGTTGTCGATGAAATTTAATCCGGCAGAAGACGAGCAGGTTAAATTGGAATCGGAATATTTGTTTCAGGCTTTCCTGGCTATTCAACGTTTGAAAGACACCCTGAATGGATTAAATGTTCCTGATTTTCCGGTAAAGATCATGTTCCGCTTACTCGATCAGAGTTTGCGGCGGATTTCCATTCCGTTTGAAGGCGAGCCACTCACCGGATTACAGATTATGGGATTGCTTGAAACGCGGACACTCGATTTTCAGAATTTGGTGCTGTTTTCGGCCAACGAAGGTTTTCTGCCGCGAATAGCTGCCGGACATTCCTTCGTGCCCTACCATCTTCGGAAAGGTTTCGGAATGCCAACCTACGAAGATCGTGATGCGATGTATGCCTACTATTTTTACCGCTTGATCCAGCGCACCGAGAATACGGTAATCGTTTATAATTCTATTACCGAAGGAATTTCGTCTTCTGAAAAAAGCCGTTTTTTGTATCAGCTTTTGTACGATTCGGAATTTGAAATTGAAGAGTTGAACCTGAGCTTTAACTTTAAAGGCACAACCAATGAGCCGATTCGGGTTGAAGCCAGCGAGGCTCATATTCAAAAAATGATTTCGAGGTACTCCGAAAAAAATCTGAGTCCGAGTGTCATCAATACCTACCTGGAGTGCAAACTGAAGTTTTACTTTAAATACATTGCCGGAATCAAGGAAACGGAAGAACTGAAGGAAGAAATTGATGCCGTGTTATTCGGTAATTTGTTCCATTATGCCATCGAACTGTTATACCGGCCCTTTGAAAACAAGACAGTTGAGGCGCATGCACTGAAACTGCTGCAGGCCGATCATCGAAGAATCGATGCGATTGTTTTGGAAGCAGTAGCAGTAAAATATTACCAGATGACTCCGGAAGAAGCTTCTCACCTGAAATTAACCGGACAAAGCATTTTAATTGCTTCTCACATTCGTGAGTATATTCTTCAGTTGCTCGAAAACGATATTCAGTTTGCCCCGTTCGAGGTGGTAAGCCTCGAAAAGGAATATTTTGCAGATTACCAGGTTGTTTCGGGTGCCAGAAAACTGAAGGTTCGCATTGGCGGAATCATTGACCGGATGGACCGTACGGCAGAAGGTTTGCGGATTATCGACTACAAAACGGGTCGTAACCTTAAACTCGATTTCAAGGAATGGTCGCATTTGGTCGATCGTAGCTATTACGACCGCCGAAAAGAAATCTTCCAAACACTGATCTATTCCGATATTTTAAGTCAGTCTGAAAATCAGCATCCCATTTACCCGGCTATTTATAAGCTCGATGACCTGTTTAATGAGCCATTTGTTCCGAATGTAATTTATCAGGGCGATAGGTTAATTTTTCAGCAGGTTAAAGATGAATTTTCTATTATTTTTGCAGAATTGCTTTCGGAAATTTTCAGTGTTGGAAACCTTTACGACCAAACCAAAGACTCTCAAAAATGCAGCTATTGCCCATATAATAAGATATGTAGACGTTGATTTGATGACAAAAATCACTATTGACAAATATCAATTAAATATTCAATAATAATCAATTTAATTCCTTCTAAACATCAACTGTTTGTTTCTTCCTGAATCAGTTAAGGTTTCTATTTTAGCCAAGTATTAAAGCGTTTGCAAAAGAGCAACGTAAAAGAAATAATAGTAATCTTAACATACTTATTCTATGAAACTTATCAATTTTTCCCGACTATTACTTGGTGCAACCGTACTGATGTTTGCTGCTTCTTCTTGTGTTAAGGAAGGCCCTATGGGACTTACCGGACCTGCAGGAAAAGATGGAGTAGATGGTAAAGATGGCAAAGATGCCAATGAAACGTGTAAAATGTGCCACTCTCCACTTAGTGTTGATTTAATTGCAGTTCAGTTCAAGTTTTCGAAACATGAATTTGGTGAAGCAGCTTTCGAAGAATCAGGAAACACCGGTTGTACGCCTTGCCACGCGCAGGAAGCATTTAAATATGTGGTTAAGAATAATGTCCCAGCTACCTTTAAATTAAATGCTACTACCGGAAAATGGTCTAATGAGTATGCCACTATAGCTACTGCAGCATATGGCGAGTTTGGATGTTCTACCTGCCACAGTTCAATTCACGCAACTTATGGCTCATCTGATCTTCCGTCATTAACAACAGTTGCTCCGGTTCCAATGAACATGTGGGGTGGAGCCAAAGTTATTGATTTAAAAGCTGATGGCGGTTCAAGTAATTTATGTGTTAAATGTCACCAACCACGTCCACAGACTAATCTTCAGACTGGAAATGTTCAAGATTATGCAGGTATTGCCGCTAATCCGACAGGCATCGCCTACGATGCGAACGATAACAGTGCGAAAACCAATATTGTTAGACCAAGTTACCGCATGCATGTTCATTATGGCGCAATTGGAGCTATTTATGCAGGTATGGGTGGTGTCGAATTTGCCGGACCTGAAGCTTACAAAAGCTCCACTCATACAACTGTAGCATCATGCATCGATTGCCATATGGGAGCCAAAGCAGGTAAAAGTGATGTTGTGGGAAGAGCCGGTGGTCACACTTTTGTTGCAAAAGGCAATTTGACTACTTGTAATGCAACCGGATGTCATACAACTGCCATTACTTCAACAACAACAACTCTTTGGGTAAATCCTCGTGCTGAGATTAAAAAATTACTGAACGACCTTGCTGCTAAATTAACTGTTGGTGGCGTTGATATTTTGAATCGTAACCCTGACGCAGAACACAATCTTTGGGCTGGCCTTACAACAAATAACTATGATGGTTATCTAAATGTTTATGATCCGGTAAATAATCCAACTTTTGCTGAAAACAATAAAGCAGGTACTTTCCAGAATCCATCACCATCCTCTTCTTGGTCAGCAGAGCAAAAAGCATTAAACCTTACTTTCCCAAAATTAAGTCTTACAAATGCCCAGTATGGCGCTCTACTCAATTTTCAGTTGTGCTTAAGAGAATATAGTTTGGGTATTCACAACTATGCTTATACAAAGGCCTTATTGGCGAACTCAATTGCCATAATTAAATAAGGTATTTATTAACTGATATAAAAAGACTTCTTTTTTCAGGAAGAGAAGTCTTTTTTTATAAACCTTAAAAATGAGCATTATGAAAAAACATTCGATATTCTTATTAATAGTATTGCTTTCGCTTTTTGTAGTTGGATGCAAATACGATTTCATTTTACCGGAAGAAGTTCCACCGATTGATACTAGTAAACCTGTTCTTTTTTCAACACAAATTGTTCCAATATTTGCTGAAAAATGTAATAGCTGCCATAATAATCAGTCACCCAAATTAACTGCGGATGTGGCTTATGCACAACTTGTGCCAACCTATGTAAATACAGCTGCTCCGGCTAGTAGTAAGATTTACACTATTCCTTCTTCGGGTACACACTATGCAAAAGTTTCTGCAACTCAAGCTGCATTAATTCTTGCCTGGATTACTGATGGAGCTAAAGATAATTAGTGCAAACTTTAAATTTTCGATGAGATGAAAAAAAATATCATATTTTTAGTTCTACTATCTTTTATTTCCGTCGTATCGTTTGCACAGGAAGAGGCAACAGGAGGAAAAGAAAAAGACTATCCGGTAAGTGCTACTTTTGAAAGCGGATCGCTGATTGATGCACAAACTGTAGTTGTTCCGGATAAAAAAACGATGGAAATGGTCATCCAGCATAAATTTGGTACCATTGAAAATGGCCGGTCTGACATTTGGGGAATTTATGGTTCTGCAAATATCAGGTTGGGACTTAATTATGTTTTTGCCAAGAATATGCAGCTCGGTGCCGGAATTACCAAAAAAGGCATGATGGGTGAAAAAAGTATTATTGACCTCAATGCCAAATGGGCGATTTTAAAACAGACACGCAAGAACAGCATTCCAGTATCAGTTACATTGTATGGAAATATTGCTGCCGATGGGGTAGCTGCAAGTGCATATGATGGGGTTAAAATCAGGATGTCTTCTGATAAATCAACTGTAAGTTTTCTTCCTGAAGATCGTTTGAGCTATTTTTCTCAACTGATCGTAGCCCGGAAATTTAATGACTGGTTATCTCTTCAGGCTGGTGTGAGTTTTACGCATTACAATATGGTTAAATCAATCTACGACCATGATAAAGTTGGCGTTCATTTTAACGGAAGAGTAAAAGTATCTCCTCAGGGTTCATTGGTATTTACATACGATCATCCGCTTAAAATTAAAGAAATATCTGAGCAATGGGAATGGACAAACCATCCAAAACCAGCACTATGCGTAGGTTATGAAGTTTCAACCGGAACTCATGCATTCCAACTTTATATGGGTTCAACTACTTCATTATTGCCACAGGATAATATCATGTGGAATCAGAATGAGATTGATAAAACCGGTTTGACCATTGGTTTCACCATTACAAGGCTTTGGGGCTTTTAGTTCCATGATGTCTGATCATTGATTCAATTATTAAAATGGTAATATTCTGCTTATAGAGTATTACCATTTTACATATTAGCTGGAATAGTGAATTGCAGATTCCGGAATGCTTTTTAGAATAATTCATCTTAATTCTTGAAAATGAAATATTGTTTGTTTTCTCTCTTTTTACTTTCTCAATTCTTTTCCCCGGGGAATTTGAACGCTCAGTCTTATCAGGATGCGAAACACCATGCCTGTTTAAAATGTCATTCACAGCAATCGTATACTTTCCATAATTCTGTCACCAATATGGAAATTAAAAGGTTGATGAACCCGTATTATGTTCTTGATACGCTTGCCATGACGGCGGGTGTACATAAACAATTTGATTGTACTGATTGTCATTCATCGGAATATGGAACCTATCCACATCAGGCAAATTTAAAACTGGAACCTTTGAGTACTTGTCTTGATTGTCATGGTGGTGATGTTTCGTTTGCAAAATATCAATTCGAGCGGATAGATGAGGAGTTTAAAAAGAGTGTTCATTATAAAGTATACGGAGATAATTTTACCTGTACAAAATGTCACAGTCAGCATACTTATAAAGCCACTGCAAGAACAAGTGATAATGTTCTTGAAATAGTTGATTACAGCAATAAAATGTGTCTTTCATGTCACAACGATATGAAAAAATACAAAATGGTTTCAGGCCACGACAATCCTAAATTAGTTCAGGTTCACGAATGGTTACCCAATCAGGAATTGCATTTTCAGCATGTTCGTTGTATCGAATGTCACACGGAAGTTCTTGATAGTTTAATGGTTTCGCATGATGTACTTCCAAAGGATAAGGCCTTGCGGAAATGTGTTGAATGTCATTCTGCAAATTCCAGATTAAAAGCATCGTTATACAAGTATCAGAATTTGCAAAAACGTGCGGAGGCAGGTGGACTGAATACAGTAATGGCCAATGAATCTTATATAATTGGAACCCATCAAAGTCCAGTTCTTAAATTAGCAAGTATTATCATTTTCATACTCACTTTAGTTGGAATAGTAATTCATAGCACTTTCAGAATTTTAAAAAAGAAATAGAATGTCGACAACTGAAAAAATATACTTTTATCCTGTGTGGTTGAGAATCTGGCACGGATTTAATGCATTGGGAATAATAATTTTAATTTTTACAGGTATCTCCATGCAATCAAGTATTGAATCATCTCAGGTGGTTGGATTCAATATGATTGTAAATATTCATAACATAGCCGGTGTTGTGGTTACACTTAGCTATTTGGTTTACTTTATTGGAAATATGGTTACCCCAAATGGTAAATATTACATCATTAAACCACAAGGCTTTTTAAAGAAACCAATGAAACAGGCTGTTTATTATGCCTGGGGCATGTTTCACGGAATGAAAGCTCCCTTCCCAATATCAGAAAAAAGAAAATTTAATCCGCTTCAGAAGTATATCTATGTTATTGTCATGTATATGGCTGTTCCAATTGTAATTATTACAGGTATTGCACTTTTATTTCCTGAAATAATTATTGAAAAGGTTTACACATTTAGTGGTGTATTTGTGACTGCAGTTTTACATTCAGCCATGGGATTTTTCATTTCCATCTTTCTGGTCATTCACATCTATATTGCCTCCATTGGAAAATCACCGCTGGAAAATTTCAAAAGCATAGTAAATGGTTGGCATCAAGTTCATTAGTTGATGTGGAATATTCTTAGGGAACTTACAAATCAGGTATGATGAATTGACAAATATCATCGGGTTGGTTATAGGATAGAGTTTGGATTTTGAGGACTTTTGACGCTTATACACGTGAAGAACAATGAGAGAGAATGATAAGCTTTTTATATCCCAAAAATCAATTGGGTACAAGGAAAAAATATTACCCAGATCTCAGAAAATTGTGGGTTTGGATAGTAGCGTTTTTCTTCCATTTCGAATTTCAGAAAGAATTATTTTTCTTGCGTTATTGCTGCTATTGGCTGTATTTCAATTATCAGCGCAAACCAATGATGATTGTTTTGCCTGTCACGATGATGCATCTTTAACCAAGGACAGGGCCGGAAAGAAAGTTTCATTATACATAAAACCTAATTCTCTTGATCATTCGGTACATAAAAATGTATTGTGCACTTCTTGTCATACTGATGCTGCCGTTGCTGAATTTCCACATCCTGAAAATTTAAAACCTGTTGATTGCGGCATTTGCCATACTGATGCCAAAGAAAAATTTTATAAAGGTGTTCATGGCCGGGCTTTCCTGACTAATAATAAATATGCTCCAAGTTGTAAAGAATGTCATGGTACGCATGACATTGTGAAATCGGATAATCCGGTTTCAAAGACCTATAAAATGAATATTCCGGTGTTATGCGGAACTTGCCATAAGGAAGGAGCACCGGTATCACGGACATACAATATTTCGCAACACAATATTCTGGAAAATTACAGTGAAGGTATTCATGGATTAGGTCTCTATAAAAAAGGCCTGATCGTTTCAGCTACCTGTAACGATTGTCATGGCAACCACCTGATATTACCACATACCAATATAACCTCCAGTATTTCCACAAAAAACATCGCTTCAACCTGTATGAAATGTCATGCACGGATTGAAGATGTTCATACAAAAGTTATCAATAAGGAGTTGTGGGAAAGTAAACCTGGGGCAATTCCAGCCTGTACTGCCTGTCATCCACCTCATAAAGTGGAATTAAAGAACTTGATCGCGACCATCTCGGACCAGACCTGTTTAAAATGCCACGAAAAGGAGGGAACCCATAAGATAGTCGACAATAAGACGGTTTCTTTAAAAGTAGATGTTTCTGAAATTACTGCTTCATCACACAAAGCCATCACTTGCGTAAAGTGCCATTCCGATGTCACTGCCAATTTAAACAGACCTTGCGAAACTGCCGGAAAAGTTGATTGCTCGAATTGCCATACCAAGGAATCTGATGTGTATTTTTCAAGTGGACATGGAGAAGCCTATTTCAATAAAAAACCAAATGCTCCATATTGTACCGATTGTCATGGTTCTCACCTGATCAAACCCAAAGTAGATGAGAGTTCACCTACTTACAGGGCTTCTATTCCAAAACTATGCGGCGATTGCCACCAAAAAGGTGGAAAAGCCGTTGTTGGAACTGATCTCAAAGAAGTTGATGCATTTCACGATTATTCGAATAGTGTACATGGAAGAAGCCTCACCGAAAAGGGATTACTTTCGGCTGCGGTTTGTACCGACTGTCACACGTCACATTTTGAGTTGAAAGAATCTGATATCCGGTCATCAGTGCATCCTAAAAATATTGCTGCAACCTGTGGAAATTGCCACAAGGGAATTTACAACGAATATATTGCCAGCGATCATGCCTATCGGGAAAAGGAAGGTGATCTCGAATATCCAAATTGTGGAACTTGTCACTCAGCTCACTCCATTAGTGAAGTTCATCAAGATAAATTTATGGCTGAAATTACAGCCCAATGCGGAAAATGCCATTCAGAGCTTGCAGAATCTTATCTTGAAACTTACCATGGTAAAGTTTACCAGTTGGGTTATCTTCAGGCAGCCCGTTGTTCTGATTGTCATGGTGCTCACGGCATTTATAAGCTTCAAAATCCAAAATCATCCGTTGGTCCCGAAAATATTGTAGCAACCTGTCAGAAATGCCATGCCGATGCTAGTGAAAAATTTACCGGCTATCTAACTCATGCCACGCACAACAATAAAACCAAGTACCCTTGGCTGTATTACACTTTTTGGGCAATGACTACTTTATTGGTAAGTGTATTCCTGTTTTTCGGATTGCATACACTTTTATGGCTGCCGAGGTCGATCGATGCGATGCGCAAGAAAAAATTGCATGCCAAGGACCCCGGCGAAAAAGTTTATGTCAGAAGGTTTACAAAAAGTCAAAGCATTACCCATCTATTTGTAATTGTTAGTTTCTTGTCTTTGGCATTTACTGGTATGATATTGAAGTTTGCCTACATGGATTGGGCCAAATTCTTTGTTAAGCTCATTGGCGGGGCTTATAATGCAGGTATTATTCACCGTTTCGCAGCAGTCATTACTTTCGGATATTTCAGCTATCATGTTTATTCATTATTTAAAATGAAAGCAGAAAAGGGTTTAAGCTGGAAGAATTTCATTTTTGCAAAGAATTCTCTCATGTTTAACGGTCAGGATATCAAAGATTTCTGGGCTTCGGTTAAATGGTTTGTAGGAAAAGGGCCACGGCCGTCATATGGAAAATGGACTTACTGGGAAAAATTCGACTATATGGCTGTTTTCTGGGGAGTTGTAGTTATCGGTTCAACCGGTCTTGTGTTGTGGTTCCCGGTATTCTTTACCAAATTCCTTCCGGGGTGGTTAATTAATGTGGCTCAAATTATTCATAGTGACGAAGCGCTTTTGGCGGTCGGGTTTATTTTCACGATCCATTTCTTTAATACCCATTTACGTCCCGAAGCATTTCCAATGGATACGGTTATCTTCACCGGAACAGTTCGGGCTGATGAATACAAAGAAGATCGTCCGCGTGAATTTGAGGAACTTGAGAAATCTGGAAGAATGCAGGAAGTTGTGTCCAAATCCGAATTCTCGGATAGACGAATGAAAATAATTAAGTTCTTTGGTTATGTCTTCCTGTTTACCGGAATTGTTCAGGTCATTTTCATTATTTATTCGTTGCTTTCACATTGATTTTAGACTTTAAAAGAAATATCTCATAAACAACATGTCGAAGGATTGCGCAATTGAAGCGCTTTTACTTCGACATGTTATTTTGTATTAGGACCTACTTTAACAAGCTAGTGAGAATAAAAAACTTGCGAATATTTACAGCCCTTATTGAATTATTGACACTTGTCAATAATGTTGAATTATTCCAAGCTTTTGACAAACTTGCATCATTATTTAGAAATATTAACTGTCTAAAAAAGTCTCTATGAAACTTCCTTCCTCAATTAAAAATTGGGTATCTATAACAGGAGCAATATTGGCCATCTTTAATCTGGCTACAATTCTGTCGTTGTTCATATTAAGTTCACTTTTTGAATTCGGCGGGTCTTATATAGGGCTGTTTATTTACATGGTTCTGCCTGCTTTTATGATATTTGGTTTATTGCTGATCCCAATTGGGATGCGGTTGAACCGGGCTCAGGCGAGGAGAGAAGAGGCAGCGGGTGAAGTCAGAAACTGGCCAGTACTCAATTTTAACAATGAAGGCACCCGAAATGCAGGCTTAATTTTTATTTTTGGTACCGTTTTTCTTCTGATTATTTCATCCATTGGAAGTTACGAAGCCTTTCATTATACCGAATCGGTTGAATTTTGCGGAAAACTGTGCCATAAAGTTATGGAACCTGAATTTGTAACCTATCATGGTTCCTCACACGAGCGTGTCGCTTGTGTGGAATGCCATGTTGGAGCTGGTGCTTCCTGGTATGTAAAAAGTAAACTTTCAGGGTTATACCAGGTTTATTCAGTTTTAGCTCACAAGTATCCTACACCCATACCAACTCCAATAGCAAACCTTCGCCCGGCAAGGGAAACCTGTGAAAAATGCCATTGGCCTGAAAAATTCTATCATAGAAAAATTAAAATTGAAGAATCATTCCTCGCTGACGATTTAAATACAGAACAGGTTATTCATTTGCAAATGAAAACCAGCTCAAAAATGACTTCAGGGGGTATGGAAAATGGAATTCACCAACATATTAATCCTGATGTTAGGATTGAATACAAAACTACATCCGATAACCGTCAAGTGATTCCCTGGGTTAAATATACCAATCTGAAAACAGGGGTAAGTGAAGTGTATACTGATAATGAAAATCAGGTAAGTCAGTCAAAACTCGATTCTCTTGAAAACAGGGTAATGGATTGTTTGGATTGCCACAACAGACCATCGCATAATTACAATACTCCTCAGAATTTTGTAGATAAACTGATCAGTGCAGGAAAAATTTCGAAAACGCTGCCTGGAATCAAAAAAGTTGCCATGGAAGTATTGTATCCTGAATATTCAACTAAAGACAGTGCATTCATGGCTATATCCGAAAAAGTAAATGCATTCTATAATTCTAACTATCCTGATATAGTTATCAGCAGAAAATCAGATATTGGAAATGCAGTTGCTGAAATTCAGAATGGGTATGCAAGCAATATTTTCCCTTACATGAAAGCCAGTTGGAAGCACTATCCAAACAACATCGGCCACATGGAATTTGATGGCTGTTTCCGTTGCCATAACGACCGGCATGCCACAGCTTCAGGCAAAGTAATTTCAAAAGACTGTAATTTGTGTCATACAATTCTTGCACAAGGCACTCCTGATAGTATGCAATATTCAAATGCATTTGTTCCTCTGGAATTTAAACATCCGGTTGACATTGATGATGCCTGGCGTACCGAACTTTGTTCAAGTTGCCATTCTCAACTCTATTAGTCAGGCACTATTGACAAATATTAAGTAATATTTTTTTGTGTTGATGAAAATTAACTGCATTTTTGTTTGGTCAAAAAAATTTATGGTATTGAATTTGATTGAAAACGTAGAAAATATTCCATAATCATTAAACTCTTACAACTATGAATTACAAAAAAATTATTTTTTTACTTGGAATGGTAATTCTTACCATTGGTATGGTAAACGCAGAGGATTTCAAATATATTGGTGCTGCTAAATGTAAAATGTGCCATAACAAAGCTGATAAAGGCGAACAGTTTAACAAATGGGCTGCGTCACCTCATGCTAAGGCAATGGATCGTTTGAAAGGTGCTGATGCCACTAACCCTAAATGTTTAAAATGCCATTCAACTGCTGCTGCCGCTAATCAGGCTTTAGTTGCCACAATTACCGTTGCCGAAGGTGTTTCATGTGAATCTTGTCATGGACCAGGTAGCGCGTATAAAGTTGCTACAGTTATGAAAGATCACGCGTTGGCCATGTCAAAAGGTATGATTATGCCCGACGAAAAAGTGTGCAAGAAATGTCACAACGAAGAAAGTCCAAATTACAAAGGATTCAACTTTAAAGAATATTCGGCAAAAATTGCCCACGACGATCCTACAACAAAATAAAAGCAGGTTTTAGACCTACTCATAAAAAATTCCTTTGTTTTAATTTAAAGCAAAGGAGTTTTTTTTGAATGGTATATCATAGTTAGTTTTATAGATTTAGTTTGGTGCTTAAAATTGAAAAATCAGATAAATGAAAAAAATAATTTCTTTTATATCTTCAATGTTCTTCACTGTATTGCTTTTGATGATGTTTGCCATTTCAATTGCATATGCAACATTTATCGAAAATGATTACGGGACAGACACCGCACAGGCATTAATTTACCAGGCATGGTGGTTCGAATTATTACTTTTTGTGGGTATAGTCAATCTTATTGGAAGTGTTATCAGATATAAGCTGATTGCAAAGAAAAAATGGGCTATTTTAATGTTTCACCTGGCTTTTATCCTGATTATTATTGGGGCAGGAGTTACCCGTTATTTTGGGTTCGAAGGCAGTATGCATATTCGCGAAGGAGAATCGACAAATAAAGTGGTATCTGAAGCTACCTATATCGACCTGAAAGCAACTGTAAACGGCAGTGAAGTTCGAAATTCGACAAAAGTGAAATTTACTCCTAACACGAATAATTATTACAAAGAAACGATTCAGATCGGCGGAAAGGAAGTGACTGTCGAAAATGAAATATTTGTTCCCAATGCAACAGAAACATCCGTTCCCGATGCAAGTGGAACGCCTCAGCCTTCATTGGTTCAACTGCCGGTTGAATCAGGGCAAAGTGGTTTGGATGCATTTACAGCGATAATTACTTCAGGAAGCGAAACTCGCAGAGTCAACGTATTTGGAATTAATGGTGGCGTCACCGAACCCGAAACAGTTACAATTAATGGCGTTAATCTGAGTCTTTCTTATGGTTCTGTTGTACGCGAATTGCCTTTCAGCATTCATCTCCGCGATTTTCAACTCGAACGGTATCCCGGTTCGATGAGTCCATCATCCTATGCCAGTGAAATCACATTAAAAGACCCTTCATCTTCAGTTGAACGTCCGTTTCGGATTTTTATGAATAATATCCTGAAATATCAGGGATACCGCTTCTTTCAGTCTTCATTTGACAAGGATGAATTGGGAACCGTTTTGTCGGTAAATCAGGATTATTGGGGAACAATGATTTCCTATCTTGGATATTTTTTCATGGCTTTTGGAATGGCATTTACTGTTTTTAGCAAAAGCAGTCGTTTTCAGACTCTTATTCGTCTAAGTTCAAAGCTTCAGGCTCAACGACAAACAGTTAAAATATTAACAATTGGGCTGGTTCTTACCGGATTAAGCTGGTCGGGCAATTCTGTTTATGGCGCTGGAAATTCCGCCGCAAAAGGAAAACACATTGATGCTTTTGGTGAATTATTGGTTCAGGATCATCAGGGACGTATTGAACCAGTGAGCACTCTGGCTTCCGATTTATTGCGGAAAATTGCAAAAAAGGATAACTGGGACGGAATGTCGGCTGTAGAATTTTTCCTTGAAATGAGCGCCAATCCCAACAAATGGAAGACAGTGCCGCTGGTTAAAGTGGGTCATTCGGATTTAGCAAGGACTTTAGGCGCATCAAACGGATTCGTTTCGTTCAGGCAAATGTTTGATGAGGCAGGAAATTACCGGTTGAATGATATGGTGCAGCAAGCCTACAACAAAAAACAAACGCTGAGGAATAAGCTGGACAAGGAAATCATGAATGTTGACGAGCGCGTAAATATTTGCTACCAGATTTTCAATGGTGATTTCCTGAAGATTTTTCCGGTTCCGAACGATGAACGCAAAACCTGGGTGACATCTGCAACGTTGCCACAGACGATGAAAAAGCAAGAATCTGATTTTGCTAGAAATATTCTGAATATGTATTACGAAAGTTATCTTCAGGCTGAAGCTTCCGGAAATTGGTCGAAACCTAATGAAAATCTGGGCTACGTTAAAAAATTTCAGCACACCTATGGTGCAGATATTATTCCTTCTTCGACCAAAATCAGCATGGAGATTTTGTATAACGAATGGAATATCTTCGGGAAACTAGCCAAAATATATGCTTTGCTTGGTTTTGTTTTACTCATTGTCCATTTTATGCTGATATTCAAGTCGCGTAAAGGACTTTCGAAATACATTAACATTGGAACGATACTGATAGCTGTGGCATTTCTTTGTTACACGTTGGGTTTAACAGCCCGTTGGTACATTTCTGGCCATGCACCGTGGAGTAACGGCTACGAAACAATGATTTATGTGGGTTGGGCCACCAGCCTGTCAGGATTCATTTTCATGAGAAGGTCGCCGATTACGTTGGCAGTAACAACATTGTTAGCGTCGATTATTCTTTTTGTGGCCGGCATGAGCTGGATGAACCCTGAAATAACCAATTTGGTTCCTGTACTGAAATCGTATTGGTTGGTTGTTCATGTGGCTATTATCACTGCCAGTTATGGCTTTTTTGCCATGGGAGCTTTACTCGGAATGCTCAATCTGGTGCTGATGATTTTAAGAAACAAAAGGAACAATCAAAAAATAAGTTTTACAATCCTTGAAGTTTCGTATATTGTTGAGATGGCCTTGATCATTGGTCTGTTTATGATGACTATCGGCTCATTTATTGGAGGTGTTTGGGCCAACGAGTCCTGGGGTAGGTACTGGGGTTGGGATCCTAAAGAAACCTGGGCATTGGTAACTGTACTGGTTTATTCCATCATTCTGCATCTCCGGAAAGTTCCCGGATTAAAGAGTTCTCTTGGTTTAAACAGCCTTGCACTTTTAGGTTTGGGTGTGGTTCTGATGACTTTTTTCGGGGTGAATTATTACCTGTCGGGAATGCACTCTTACGGAGCAGGCGATCCTCCACCAATTCCAAATGGTTTGTATGTGGCCGTCGTAGTTGTTGTTGGTTTAATTGCAGGTGCCTGGCGTGCCGAAGAAAAGAATGGGAACATTTCTGATCCGGACGATTTACCATCGGAATGATTTGAAGCAGTATTGTAGATATAAAATCAAAAACCCAATTAACTGAATTCTTGTTAATTGGGTTTTTTGTTTGGGTGGATGATGGGATTTGAACCCACGACCCCTGGAACCACAATCCAGTGCTCTAACCAGCTGAGCTACAACCACCATGTTTAATTTTGAGGTTGCAAATATAGTATTATAATTTTTAGTTATGCAATAGTTCTTGCGATTTTTCGGAAAGATTTTTAATCGCTGAAATCAGTCTAAAGTTTACTTTTGTGTATTAGTCCGCCTTTTTCATTCAGGAGTAATGAGAAACGAATTAGGGCCTCATCGCGAACAATTAATTCATATCCAACAATTTCCTCCTCACTTATTTCAATTGCATTCATCAGTTCACCGTGTTGCCTGGCTTTTTCGAGAATGTGTTGAGGTGTAGTATTGATTGAAAGATTTTTTTTAAGATTAAGTAGTTTTCCACTTGAATCAAAATGGGCAATGTGTTCGATATCGTCATGATAAAAAACCGCTTCATAAAAATCATCAGTCTGAAGCCATTCAATATTTATAGAATCTCCGAATTTTTCTGCAAAAGAGTCAGTCACCTCGGAAGGCAGTGAAACATTTGAAAATTTAAAGATTTTGCTGAAAATATTCTTCATGAGTTCTCAAAGTTATTATGGATATAGGTTAGTTTATTTTTTCAGAGGATTATAAAGAATCTAATCATCTAAACTATAGACGGAAAAGTATATAAATAGTAACGCTGAACAGAAGGAATTAATTACTGGAGTTAAATTTTTGCTTGTACAGGTAAATGACACGTGTTCTTGCCCTTTTCAATCGCATTTTTACAGCGTCTTCACTAATTCGCAGAGTTTTGGCAATTTGTTTTATCGAAAGATTATCCTGGTATTTCATTAATAATAGAACTTTTTCTTCCGGGTGAATCAACTCTAAAATAATAAGCAGGTTTTCATAACTTGCAACCTCAAAGTCAGCCTCTGATTCATCAATAATTTCGGGAATTTCATTGCTGTTGTTCCAATTCGGATAGTGAAGTTTCTTTTTAAACCGTAGGTAATCGATACAATAGTTGTAGGTTATTGAATAAAGCCATGAAGAAAATGAAGAGTTTCCTTTAAAACCATGGATTTTTTCGTAAGCTTTGGTCAAAATATCATTTGCAAATTCTTCAGATTGCTTGCTTTCTTTTAAAAAACTGAAGCATTTGTCTTTAACTTTTTTAAAATACCGGGAATAAAGCACCTCAAATAGTTCCTGATTGCCGGAGTCCATGAGCAGATGGACTATTTCTTCATCTGATTTGTGCTTATATTTAGTTTTTATTGCCATTTATAAGAATTGAGAATAAAAAATGTCAAAAAAAATCAAAAAAAAAAACAAAGTTGTGTTACTTCTTATGAAACCTTCGTCACAATGGTAAATTTGACTGAAAGTTTTTTAAATTTGCAGTAAAAATAGAAGTTTTAGTTATATTATAAGTTAATAATTTTAGAGAAAACCAAAATTAAAAATTGAGTATGAAAAGTAAATTAATTATTGCTATTGCAGCAATGGGTATTGCAGTTTTATTTAGCTCTTGTGCTAAAGTTCCTCAGGCAGAAGTTGATGCAGCTACCGCTGCTATTCAGGAAGTTAAAGATGCAGGTGCAGACTTGTATGTTCCTGAAGCTTATCAGGCTTTAGTTGATTCAATGAAATCAGCTAACGAAAAAATCGAAGTTGCTAAAGCAAAATGGTTCCCAAGCTACACAAAAGCTAAAGCTACTTTAGCTGCTGTTAGCCAGATGGCCGTTGACACTAAAGCTAAATCAGAAGCTCGTAAAGTTGAACTGAAAGCTGAAGTTGAAGCTATGATCGTTGAAGTTAAAGCTTTGGTTGAAGAAAACAAAGCATTAATTGCAAAAGCTCCAAGAGGAAAAGAAGGTAGAGAAGCTTTAGAAGCTATTAAAAGTGATGTAGCTGTTGCTGAAACAACTGTTACTGAAGTTGAAGCTCTTTTAGCTAATGGTGATTTGATTGGTTCTAACGACAAAATCAAAGCTGCTAAAGAAAAAGCTACTTCTATTAAAGCTGAATTGGAAGAAGCTATTGCTAAAAAAGGTGGAAAATAATAATAACTCCCAGGAGTTATTAAATTGAATACCCGGGGCTTTCCCCCCGGGTATTTTTTTAATACAAGATTAATGGTTTTTATAAAGAAGAAATTTAAATGGATTATTGTCATTTTGTTGTCAGTTATATTAATAACTATAACAACAAGTGTAATTATTGTTTCGCAGAAAGAGCTGCCTACAAATGATTTGAGAATTGCCCGTGAAGCCTTATCAGAGGCCAAAGAGGCTGAAGCAAATCTGTATGCGGAGAAACTTTATAAAGAATCAGTACAATCGTATGATTCAGCAATGGTAAACTGGACGAAAGAAAATAAGAGGTTTATTCTTTTTAGGAATTATACCAAAGTGATCAATTTCGCCAAAAAATCAAAGAAAAAAGCCGATGAGGCTAAGGAAGAATCAATTGAAAAGGCAGATAATTTAAGTAAAAACGTTGAAGCGGCATTTGTTAGCCTGAGCAAAAAAATAGATTTGTATAAAAAGTTATTCAAGAATTTACCCTTGTCTAAATCAATTTATGATGCGCATAATAAATCCAAAAAATTTTTAAGCGAATCAAAAATTGCTCATGAAACAGGTAAACTTAAAGATGCAGAAATTCTGTTTAAGAAGGCTGAAATTTATATCAATCATGCCAATACTGCAGCCAGCAAAATGCTGCGTGACTATTTTAATGATTATCCCCGATGGAGAAATTGGGCTAATGATGCCATTGCAGCTTCCAAAAATGGTAGTAAAGTGATTCTGGTTGATAAAGTAGCACATATATTGTATGTCTATCAATCGGGCAAAGTTATTCGTAGTTATGATGTCGAGTTTGGTCCAAATTGGATGTCTCACAAGGAACACGCAGGTGATAAGGCGACTCCTGAAGGCAACTATCATATTTCGAGAAAAAAGGATGGTGGAAGTACAACATATTACAAAGCCATGTTAATTGATTATCCGAATGCAGATGATCGTGCTCGTTTTGCTCAGAAAAAGAAACAGGGACTTATCTCCCGTAGAACTGGAATTGGGAATCTGATTGAGATTCATGGCAATGGCGGGCGTGGTTTTGATTGGACCAGTGGCTGTGTTGGAATGAGAGATCGTGATATTGATGATTTATACCGTTTGGTAGTTTCCGGGACACGCGTTACTATTGTTGGTTCAATAGCACCACTTTCTGAAATAACAAAGGGAATGGATTTTTAATGTATTTTGTAACTTTTTCCACAAATTGCAGTTTCTGGTATTGAAAATTGATATATAAAGCAGGTTTAATAAAAATTCAAAGTCTATGATTCGTAATTTTTTGATTTATCTGGCAGTTTTGTTTGCTGGGATTCTGTTTTTTGCATCAATGGTACTTTTTGTTATTCCTGCATTCCAGGAATCAACAGTTGTTTTGATAGGTTTGTCATCAAGTTCCTCTGAATCAGGTGTTGATGGTACAGATAAGGAATCCATTGAAGCAGATATTAAAAAACTTCAGAAAAAGCTTGATTCGTTCACTCCCACTAATGCCTATATGATCGTAAATACATCCGATAACCATTTCTTTTTATACAAGGGCAAGCAGTTGATTCGGGATGGTATATGTTCTACCGGCAAAAATGAGAAACTCGTTTCTGAAGACAGAAAATATGAACACATTTTCCATACTCCTTTTGGAGTGCGTAAGGTGTTACGTAAAGCTACCAATCCTGTTTGGACGAAACCTGATTGGGCATTTATTGAAGAAGGATTGCCCATACCGTCAGCTCGCCACCCCTCTCGGGTGGAAACAGGAACATTGGGGAAATATAAATTAGAAATTGGCGATGGATTCATGATTCATGGGACAATATATAAACGTCGGATGGGTATGAGCGTTACCCATGGTTGTGTCCGTTTACTTGATGAAGATCTTGAAGCAGTATATAAGACTATGGAAGTAGGTTCAAAAGTTTATATTTTTTAATTTATGAAAAAAAATTCAGAGGAAGGCTTTGATAGCTTGTTTGTTGAAGAAAAACGTGGTAGTGTAAAGTATATTGTCGTTATTATTATTTTGTCGGTCTTAGCCTTAACTTCGGTTTATACCTTTTTATCTGTTAGTTCGGTCCGCGGTCGGATGAAACTTGCTCAAGACCAGTCTCAGGGTAGCCCCCAGATCAATTCTTCATTATTGCCTCAATTGAAAGAAAAGGCATGGATTGAATCCCGAATTAAAATGGCAGCCAATGATTCAATTGGATTGTCTATTGATCTGGAACAACGCCGCATACAACTTGAATTAAAAGGAGTTGTTATTTTATCGTCTAAAATTCGGGACTTTTCAATCTCTGGTTTTTTCCGGAAAATGGATGGTAATGTTTATTTTAACACGTTTGGTACACCGTTAACTATCCAGCAGTTTACTTCTTCGATCGAAAAAAATCCGTTACGGATTGTAGAGGCACCAAAAGATACCATTGCCGCTCAACTAGCTGCCGATGCCGCCGCTAAAAAGGATTCTATTGCCGATGAGAATGTTTTTTGGACGGTTAAACTTGACAGGGATTTTGATTTGGATATACAGGGAATTGATTCGATTGCTGAAGCACAGAACAAGTATAAGTTAGGCAAAGGCTTTGAATTTGAACGCAATTTAAAAAATGTAGCGAATTCATTTCAACACATACTTCGCTTTACCAAACCGAGCTATACCCCTGAAATATTAATCAGTATCCCCGAAAATGAAGCTAAAGCCATTCTTCGGGCATTACCAAGGAAAGCTTTGGTAACCATTCGGATTTAGGGTATTTGCTAGCGCAAATTTGAAAAAGGAAACCGGGAAAAAGCATTGCACAATGATTTTTCCCGGTTTTTTGTATTCAAAAATTGATAAGTTTATAAGATTGACTAATTTCGAAAGACATGACCAATAGAATAAGTATTTCAGGATTTATTTTGGCCGGAGGGAAAAGCCGCCGGATGGGGACTGATAAAGCATTATTGATATTTCAGGGAAAAACTTTGCTGGAACACATGATCAAATTGATTAACCCTTTTTGTAATAACATTGCCATCAGTGGGCAGAATCCCGATTATTCCATTTTTGGGGTTGAGATGGTTCCTGATTTGTATTCGGGTTGTGGCCCTATCGCTGGTATATATTCCTCGTTAAATCATTCGGAATGCGATTGGAATCTTCTTATTGGTGTAGATGTCCCTTTTGTAAATGAAGAATTATTTCTTTCCTTGATTTCAAACATCGGTGAATATGATTGTATTATTCCGGAGCATACTTCCGGAGTTGAACCTTTAATCGGAATTTACCACAGGCGGGCATTGCCGGTAATAGAAGAAATGATAAAAGCTGGTGATTTTAAACTTAGCAAGCTTCTATCCAAACTAAATACCAAGTATCTGGATTGCAACTACCTGATCAAAAAATATCCCAGATTGTTTATAAATATTAACCGGCTGGAAGATTACCAGTCTATTTGAATTTTATCCTGAATTTCTGAAATTGAAATTCATTTTCCGTAGAGAGAGGAAAGCTTTTACTACTTTTGAACTAAATTAAATTGCATGTCACAGGTTTTATTTTATATCATTATTGGCCTTTTAGTGGCCGATTTTATTTTTGAACAAATCCTTGAATATCTGAATTCTACTCAATGGAGTGCTGAATTGCCCAAAGAAGTTACTGATATTTATAACGAAGAAAAATATCGGCAGCAACAGAACTACGAAAAGGCAAATTTCAGATTTTCGCTGATCAGTTCAACATTCAGTTTTGCCATCATGTTGTTCATGTTTTTATTTACTGCGTTTGCCTGGGTAAACGGTCTGGCACTTTCGGTTTCAGTTAATCCAATTCTGACTGCTTTAGTTTTTTTTGGAATTTTATTGATGGCTTCCGACCTGATCAATACTCCATTTACAATATATCAAACCTTTGTCATAGAAGAAAAATTTGGTTTTAACAAAACTACGCCTAAAACCTTCGTTCTCGATAAGTTGAAAGGATATTTGCTGGGGGCAATCATTGGTGGAGGACTTTTATCACTGATCATTTATATTTATCAATTGACTACAACCAATTTCTGGATTTTTGCATGGCTTGTAATCAGTGGATTTTCGATACTGATGGTTTTGTTTTATTCCAGCCTGATTGTACCCTTATTTAATAAGCAGACTCCGCTTCCTGAAGGTGAATTGAAATTGGCTATTGAAAATTTCTCCTCCAAAGTTGGTTTTAAACTCGATAATATTTATGTGATTGACGGGTCGAAACGCTCGACAAAAGCAAATGCATATTTTACCGGATTCGGATCCAAAAAACGGATTGTTTTGTACGATACACTGATCAACGATATGACTACAAACGAGCTTGTGGCTGTTCTGGCTCACGAAATCGGACATTATAAAAAGCATCATGTGCTATGGAGTTTGCTACTTGGCATTTTGCAAACCGGAATCGTTTTATTCATTTTTTCACTTTTTGTTGGAAGTCCTGAACTTTCAGCCGCTTTGGGAGTTGAAACACCAAGTTTTCATATTGGATTGATCGCTTTTGGAATTTTGTATTCGCCTATTTCGATGATAACCGGATTAGCCATGAATATCTTCTCCCGAAAGAATGAATACCAGGCAGATGCTTTTGCCGCGCAATATTTTGATGGCAAAGAATTGGCTTCAGCTTTGAAGAAACTTTCAGTCAAAAATCTGAGCAACCTTCGGCCACATCCGGTGTACGTATTTTTTCATTATTCGCATCCAACACTCTTACAACGGTTGAAAGCATTAAAAACAAGGAAATAACCAATAACCAATAGCCAATTTCGAAAATTGAAACACACTTGAAATTTGGAATGTGAAACTAGAAACTAAAAGAATGAAAGCAGAACTAATTACGATAGGTGACGAAATTTTAATCGGACAAATTGTTGATACCAATTCGGCATGGATGGGGCAGCAGCTTAATTTGCTGGGCATCGAGGTGTTTCAGGTTACTTCAGTTCACGATAATCATGATCATATTTTAAAGGCTATTTATGAGGCCGAACAAAATGCTGATTTGGTATTAATTACCGGTGGTCTGGGACCAACTAAAGACGATATTACCAAAAAGTGTCTGTGCGAATATTTTAACACCGAACTAGTCTTTCATCCTGAAGTTCTGGTGCATGTTCAATCACTTCTGTCTTCAAGGAATGTGGTCATAAATGAGCTAAACCGTGATCAGGCGCTATTGCCAGCCTCCTGTACAGTGTTGCATAATTCGGTAGGAACTGCTTCCGGAATGTGGTTTGAGCGGAATAATACCATTTTTGTTTCGATGCCTGGAGTGCCATTTGAAATGGAAGCAATCATGCTTGAAGAGGTTTTTCCAAGACTAACCAAACTTCGAATCACTCAAAATATTGTACATCGAACCGTTTTGACCATTGGTTTACCAGAATCGATGTTAGCAGAAAAAATTGAGAAGTGGGAGAGTGCTTTGCCCGCTTTTATAAAATTGGCCTATTTGCCAAGCCAGATGATGGTTCGTCTAAGGCTAAGTGGTTACGGAACGGATAAGACCCTTATAGAAGCTGAAATCATCAAACAGATTGATGAACTGATAACAATTATTCCTGAAAATATTTTTGGATTCGATGACGATAATCTGGGAATAGTTGTTGGTCGGATGCTGAAAGAATCTGGCCAAACCATGGCTGTAGCCGAAAGTTGTACTGGTGGCAGCATTGCCCAGTTTATCACTTCCAATTCGGGTAGTTCGGCCTATTTTAAAGGTGGTGTAGTCGCTTACTCTAATAAAATAAAAAGCAAACTTTTGAATGTTCCTTCTGAGTTGATTGAAACATATGGCGCTGTGAGCCAACAGGTGGCTGAAGCGATGGCTATTGGTGCCCAAAATGCTCTAAATGCAACCTATTCAATCGCTACTACCGGAATTGCCGGGCCCGATGGCGGATCGGTCGAAAAACCAGTCGGTACAGTTTGGATTGCGGTTGCTGGTCCTTCAGGTGTGAAGAGTAAAATGTACTGTTTTAAGCATAATCGCGAGCGAAATATAATACGAACCACACATACTGCGTTAAATTTATTACGCACATTCATTTTAACCGAAAATTCAGCATCAAAATGAAACGGAAAATAGGAATCGTCATAGGAATCATTGTCTTGATTATTGCTGTATTGGCAGCATTGCCGTTTTTGTACAAAGACAAACTGCTTGAAAAAGTAAAAACGGCCATCAACAGGCAAATCAATGCAAAAGTAGATTTTAAAGCGTTTAAATTGTCCGTCTTTTCTGAATTTCCCAGGGTGAAAATGGAAATTCAGGGACTTACCGTTATCGGGATCAATGAATTCTCGAACGACACGGTACTTTCGGCGAGTTCCATCTCCACCAATATTTCGATTATGGAAATGATTCGTGGCGAAGATCTTGAACTAAAAGTACTGAACATTGACAACCCCAAAATAAGTTTGATGGTTAACCCCTCGGGAGCAGTAAACTGGGATATTGCCAAAACAGGAGAAACTACGGAAGCAACAACTTCGGGTGAAATGACTGGCACAAAAGAAGACTTCAAAATGAAGCTGAATGATATTCAGGTGAATAATCTGAACCTGCTATATGATGACCGGGAAATGCCCATGAAGATGTGGGTAAAAAATACCAACCTGAGTTCTACCGGTGAAGTGGCAGGTACACTGACCACTTTTGACATGAAAGCCGAAGCTGCTGAATTTATTTTCGAATACGATTCGGTTCAGTACATCTCGAAAACCCGGCTCAAAGCAGAAACTTTGTTGAAAGTGGATTATGACAAAATGAATTTTGTTTTCGATCAAGGGAAACTGTGGATTAATAATTTGCCTTTGGAAATGAATGGTTCGTTCGCAATGCCAACCGATAGCATGTTTTTTGATCTGGCTTTCCGGAGCGAAAAAAGCGATTTTGCGACGATTCTGGCATTAGTACCCGCCGATTACCAGAAATACCTTGAAAAAGCCACGATTACCGGTTCTGCAGAGTTTAAAGGTTCGGTAAAAGGTTTGTATTACAACGAAATTTATCCGGCAATTGACATTTTGCTGGCTGCCAGCAACGCCAGTTTTAAGTATCAGGATTTGCCTGAAAGTGTTCAGGATATTCAGGTTTCGGCTCAAATTACAAAACCCGAGGGTGACCTGAATTTGCTGAAAGTGAATGTCGAAAAGGCTCACGCTTCGATTAAAAATAATCCAATTGATTTGCGTTTGTTACTCAGTGAATTAATGACCGATCCAAACATTGACGCATCGTTTTCTGGCACCATCGATTTTGCCTCACTCAAACAGGCCATCCCTATTGATAGCCTCGATATTACTGGTATTATGAAAGCAAAAATGCAAATTGCCGGAAGAATGTCATCGCTTGAAAAACAAGATTATGAAAAATTTCAGTCGAATGGAGAGGCAACCATTCAGAATTTCAGGATCGAAAGCAATCAACTCACCAAACCGGTTGAAATCAGCCAGGGACAAATAAAGGCGAATACCAAACAAATCAATATCGAAAAATTCGACGGGAAGATCGGGCAAAGTGATTTTTCGCTTCGTGGCGAGGTGAGCAATTACCTGGCTTATGCTTTTAAAAATGGTGTTTTAAAAGGCGATTTCAACCTGAAATCCGGGTTTATGAATTTTTCTGAATTGTCGAACATTCAGAAACCAGCGAAAAAACCGACAGAACCACAAGCTGAAACAAAAACTGCACCTGCAACTCCAACGGATTCCGTGACAGCCTTTCAGGTTCCGGAGAAGCTTGATTTAAGTTTTCTTTCGGTGATTCAAAAAGCCATTTACGATAAAATGCCCATCAATAACATCAACGGGCTCGTCCGGGTGAAAGATCGGAAAATGGAGCTGACCAATTTAACGATGGAAATGCTGCAGGGGAAACTGGCGATTAATGGCTCCTACACCAGTAACAAAGAGAATAAGCCGCTTTTCGATTTTAAACTGAATATGGAAAACATCGATATACCAACGGCTTATCAATCGCTCAGCACGTTCAGACATTACCTTCCCATTGCCGCCAAAAGTCAGGGTAAAATCTCGACTCAATTTGGCCTTTCAGGGATGATGAATGAGAAAATGAATATTATACCAATTAGCCTCAATGGGTTGGGTCTGTTAAATACCCAAAACCTGATGATTATCGATTCACCTGTTTTTGATCAGATTCGCGGAATCATCAAAAAAGAAAAACTTAAAAACGTAAAAATTGATGATTTTACGGCCAAATTCCAGTTCGAAAACGGACAACTAAAACTGAACCCGTTTAAAACTACCGTGGCTGATCAGCAAACAACCATTTACGGAAGTCTGTCGGCCGCACGCGAAATAAACCTGAATATGGATTTTGTGGTTAACCGTGAAGATTTGGGAGTCGATATTAATAAAGGCCTGAATATTTTACCGGGTTCACAGAATATCAAAATGGTAGAAGCTTCAGTGATTTTGAAGGGTTCGTTAACCAGACCCGAAGTTTCGCTCGATTTAAGCAAAGCCCGTGCCCAAATTGAACAGGAAGTAAAAAAAGCTTCAGTAGAAGAAATTAAAGGATCGGTTAAAAAGATTGGCGACGAACTGAAAAAGTTGTTTAAATAAAAGAAGTCATTAGTCATTCTCAATCCTGTCCAAAGGTATTTGGACTAATAGCGATATCTGACTGATTGATAGTGGGAAATAGTCATCAGTCATTAGGAAAGCAGGTTTTCAACTTTTTCCTAATGAGTAATGACTCTTTCCTTTTTTAGTTTTTTTCAGGAAAGGTAGAATACTCCACATGGCTGCAACAAAATAGGTAATTCCGGTAACTAATAAAGCAGTTTGCAGACTGAAGGTATCAGTAAGGTAACCCAAAACCGGTCCAACAGCGGCAAAAATGATACGAATCTCAAAATTTCGAATCGAGAGGATGGTTGCCCTGACTTTAGAGTCGGTAAATTGATTGATCTGATCTTTCAAAACAGGAGTTGCGATTCCGCGTATCATATAAAAGCCAAACAAAATGGCAATTCCGGCCAAACTTATTTCAACTGATGTCAGTACAAATCCGAGCGAAATAAAAATTACTATGAGCAACAAAGTAATACGCTGTCCAAGCAATCTCTCTATTCGGTAAGCATACATAGAGAAAACACCGGCCGTAAGATTGAGCAAAGTCCAGAGAATTCCGAAAACAGAAACCGGCACTCCGGCTTTTTGGAAATAAGGCTGCACAAACCATGCGTAGGTTAAAGTGGCGGCCCCGGTAAACGATGAAATCATAATGGCGCTTCTCATTTCCGGTTGCTGATAGGTCAGTTTTACAATAGAGAGAATTTCTTTCATTTTCAAATGAGTCCGTTCCAAAGCATGTTTGGGTTCCTGCAGAAAATACGCTGCCGGAATTCCGATTGCAGCCACCACTATCTGAAAATAATAAGGCGTTCGCAAACTGATGGTAGCCAGTAAACCACCGGCAACACCGGCAAGAGCTTCAGCAAAATTACCCGAAGAGGTGATCCGGCCTTCATGTTTGATGTATTCCTCTTCCCGGTTTTCGGCTTTGAGTGAGTCATACAGCATTGCCGAGTCGGCGCCGGAAACGAAACTGAATCCAATGCCTAAAATGATTTCGGCAACCACAAAACTTGAAAACATGCCTGAAAGGCTATATATTAAAATCCCGAAAGTCCCCATTATCGCTCCAAATAGAAGTGTTTTCCGGCACCCCCAAACATCAGCCAGATAACCGGATGGCAGTTCGGTAGCTACCATAGCAATCGAGTAGATGGATTTTAGCATAAAAATCTCTGACATGCTCAAGCCGTTCTCCTGGTAAAACAGAACAACGATTGGCATTACCAGATTAAACCATTTGGCGATTTTAATCAGGTATAATTGAATCGTATTTTTGGGAAGTGTTTTCAGCATAGATTCAGTGTAAAAATAGAAAATCTAATCGTTTCAGGTTTCCGGATAAGTACGAGGAAGATTTAATTTCATGAAGGCTTAAAATATAATTTATATTATTGTTTCGTTGATTGATTTTGTCAATTAATAACTAAAAGTCACAAAAAATATGGAAATCGAAATAAAAAAGATCAGAAAAGCTTCAAAATAATGAATCAGTTGCTATTTTTATGCGCTAAAATAAAATAATATGACAATTCTGATTTAATAACAAAAATAAAGTATTGAAGTAATGAAACTATTTGTCCCCCAAAATTACCAGCCTTTACTGGATGTCAACCAGACCGAAAAGGCGATTAAACTTGTAAAAGACAGTTTTCAACAAGACCTTGCGTCGGAATTGCGTCTTCGGCGTGTTACAGCCCCGCTGTTCGTAATGAAAGGTACAGGTGTAAATGATGATCTGAATGGTATTGAACGTCCGGTATCTTTTCCGGTTAAAGAGTTAGATGATAACATCGCTGAAGTAGTTCATTCGTTGGCTAAATGGAAACGAATGACTCTGGCCGATCTGAAAATTGACTATGGGTACGGACTTTATACCGATATGAATGCCATTCGACCTGATGAGGAACTGACCAATATTCATTCGCTTTATTGCGATCAGTGGGACTGGGAAAGGGTAATTTCAAAAGAAGAGCGAAATCTTGATTTCCTGAAGAAGATTGTCCGTAAAATATATTCAGCGCTTTTACGAACAGAGTTTATTGTTACCGAAAACTTTCCGCAGATAAAACCCATACTTCCTGAAGAAATTACCTTTGTTCATGCAGAAGAACTGGAGGAACTTTATCCGAAGCATACCGTTAAGGAACGGGAACATGAAGCTGCAAAAATGTATGGGGCAGTTTTTATTATTGGTATTGGAGGAGTACTTCCGGGAGGCGAGAAACACGATGGACGTGCACCGGATTATGATGACTGGACTACTCCTACCGTTGGAAACCGAAAAGGATTGAATGGGGATATTTTAGTCTGGAATCCTGTAATGGAGACTTCACTTGAACTGTCATCAATGGGAATTAGGGTAGATAAGGATGCATTGCTGAAACAACTGAAAATAACCGGAACAGAAAATCGGAAGGATTTATACTGGCATAAACGCTTATTAAACGACGAACTTCCACTTTCGGTTGGAGGAGGTATTGGACAATCGCGTTTATGTATGTATTTTCTCCGGAAAGCGCATATTGGTGAAATCCAGTCGAGTATCTGGCCCGAAGAAATGAAAGCAATTTGCAAGGAAAACAAGATCGAACTGATTTGAAAATGCTGTAATAAAGGTAGTTTAATTACACCTTAAAGCGATTGCAGGTTTCTTAAGGATTTTGTCCTCATTCGTAGGGTAAGGTTAACAAAAATTGATATATTTGCACCCGCTAAAAAGGATGTCTCGGTAGCTCAGCTGGATAGAGCAACGGCCTTCTAAGCCGTAGGTCTTGGGTTCGAATCCCAACCGGGATACTAAAAAGCCGCTCAAACAGCGGCTTTTTTTATGAGTTGTCTCAATGGAAGAAAACTATAAATCAAAGTTCTTCACTCTTCAACTTATTCGCTAACCAACAAGGTTTGTGGTAAGGCAAAATAAAATGTTGAACCTTTATTGGGTACAGACTCAAGCCATATTTTTCCTCCAAGCAATTCCCCAAGGTTTTTGGTTATGGCCAGGCCTAAACCGTTGCCTCCATATTTACGTGACGGAGAAGCTTCAACTTGTCTGAAACGGTCAAAAACCTTTTCATGAAATTCTTTCGCAATGCCAATTCCGGTATCTTTTACATGAAACTGGATGGTTTGGTTTGTCAATTTTACTCCAATCTCGATGTACCCTTTTTCAGTAAATTTTAAAGCATTGCCAACAAAATTGATGAGTACCTGCTTAATTCTCATTTCATCGCTGAATAAAATAATGCTATCCAGATGATTGTTAGTTGCTAATCTTAATTCGATATTTTTGGCAATGGCTTTATAGGAGTATTCTTTCTGTATTTCAGAAATGAGTTTTTGAGCATTAACCGGCGTTTCTACCAAGACAATCTGTCCCGCTTCAATTTTTGAAATGTCAAGCACATCGTTAATAATGGCAAGCAAATTATTTCCACTTGAATTAATCAGATCTGCAAATTCACTTCTCATTAATGGATCCAAATCAGATTCGGTCAGCAAATCGGAAAAACCGAGAATGCTATTTAACGGTGTGCGGATTTCGTGTGACATATTGGCCAAGAAAGCTGATTTTAGACGATCGCTTTCTTCAGCTTTTTCTTTGGCTGCAATCAGTTCCTTTTCCATCTTCTTTCGCTCGCTGATGTCTTCACTCAGAATAATGAAATTGGTAGTTTTGCCTTCCTGATTTTTTATGGGTGAAATAAGCACTGACTCCCAGTATTTCTCTCTTTTTTTTGTCCGGTTTTGGTGTTCTCCTCTCCATTCCTGGCCTGCAAAAAGTTTATTCCAGATTTCAATATAGACATGATCGGGTGTATGACCAGGTTTAAGTATCCTAACCACTTTCCCTATTAATTCGTTTATGGAATAGCCTGATACGGAAATAAACTTCTTATTCACATATTCAATAATTCCTTCAGTATCGGTTATGATCACAGAAGCTGGGTTTTGTTCAATGGCCACGGAGAGTTTTTGTATCTGGAGATCGGCTTTTTTCCGGTCGGTAATATCTTCTTTAATAGCCAGGTAATTGACAATTTCACCCGATTCGTTGCGGATAGGTGAAATTAGTACCGATTCCCAAAAAAGCTCACCATTACGTTTTCTGTTCTGAATTTCATTCCGGTATTCATTCCCTTCTTTGATGGTTTTCCATAGTTTTCCATATTCCTCTTCAGTGGTATATCCTGATTGAAAAATACGGGGATTTTGACCTGCAATCTCTTCAAAAGTATATCCGGTTATTTCAGTTAATTTTTGATTTGCATATTCAATATTACCTTTTGTGTCGGTAATTATAATACTTGCCGGACTTTGTTCTATTCCTTTTGAAAGCTGAATTAATTTTTGTTCGGTTTGTCGTTGTCTGGTGATGTCGTGGCCAACCCCAACCAATCCGATGATCTGGCCGGAATCGTTTGTTAAAGGAACTTTTGAGGTAGAAAAATATTTTTCTTCTCCTTTAGAATTTCTAATCTGTTCAATTTTATTGAGGATCGGTTTTCCCGATTTAACTACTGATAAATCATCTGGATACGTTTGATAAGCAAAGCCTAAATCGAATATTTCTTTATCAGTTTTACCAAAAACTTCTTTTTCGTCGCTAAAACCCATTAATTCCAGATCAGCTTTATTCGAAATAATTTTCCTTCCTGAGGTATCTTTCACATAAATTAGATCAGGAATGTTATCAATAAGGGTCCTTAATAAAATTTGTTCATCTGCTATTGTTTTCTCAGTTTTTTTACGTTCACTGATATCCCGGACAATATTCATGATCGCAATCTGATTGTTGTAATGTATGGGAACAATAATGATATCAACAAATAGGATACGACCATCTTTATGTCTAAACTCAGTTTCAATATTGACATGTTTATTCCTTTTCAGCGAATCAATTCTTTCTGAAAAGGTAAGTTTCTCAACATTTATTTCGAGATCGAACACATTTAGCATTAAAAATTCTTCTTTGGTATATCCCAGCATTTCGGATGCTGCTTTGTTGGCTTCAACAAAATTACTCACCGTTCCATCCGGATTGATTACAAAGATTGAAATCCCATCTTTATTGGCATCAAAAATGCCATAGTATTTTGATTCACTGTTTTTAAGAGCTTCATTAAACAGCTTTCGTTCAGTAATATCACGAACAACGTGTACTATAAAGTTTTTTTCAAATGATTCAAGCGGATAATAAGTGCATTCAATGATTCTGGTTTGGTTTTTATTATTTCTGATAGTCAGTTCACTCGGTTTTCCAAATGATTTTGAGCGATGCGACTTAAGCATTTGTTCAATGTTTCCCTTTAGAAATTGGTGCGATTCCTGATTCTTTTCATGTGGTAAAACTAATTTAAACTGAAAATCCCATACCGGAATTCCCAAACTATCTTTTTTTCTGAATCCTGTTATAATTTCAAGGCTTTGGTTCATTTCAACAATCAATCCCTGATCATCAAAAATCAGAATGCCATCAGCCGACTTCTCAAAAACAGCACGAAATTTATCCTCATCTGCTAAGAGTGCCTTTTCTGTGTGCGGTTTATCTGTTTTTATTTTCTCCACGAATTTCAGGTTTAACTTCAGCAATGTTTGCAACTGAAGTTTAAACATTAGTTCGTCGACAGGAAACTTGAGAATTGCATCGGCTTCAGAATCTAAAATTTCCCTTTCAAAATTCTGAAAAACCGATTCTGTTCCGGTTAGGATTATAGGAATGTGTGCAGTTAAGTTGTTTTTTTTCAGTTTTTTGGATATTTCAATGCCTTTTGCATCCGAAATTTCCAAATGAATAAATATAATGTCTGGTTTTTTGTTGATAATGGCGTTTAATATCTCTGATGCTGATTCCTCATGGAGGATGATTGCCTGATTGTCAAACTTAAGGAGACAGTTTTTTAGGGTGGATGCATTTTCTATACCTGGATCAGCGATTAAATATTTACTCATGTTTATTCTTTATTCAGGTATTTCGGTTTTACTTTGGGGCAAACTAAAAGTAAAAGTACTGCCTTTCCCCAAGGTACTTTCAACCCAGATTTTACCTCCCAGATTTTCAATAAAGTCCTTGCATAATATCAACCCCAGACCAGTTCCTTGTTCATTCTCGGTTCCAAGTGTATTTTTTGGTTTGTTTATCTCAAAAAGAGTTGCCAGTTTATTTTCCGAAATTCCAATGCCTGTATCCGAAATTGACGTCAGTATTTCCTGATCATTTTCAGAAATTGTCACACTAATTTTGCCTTTTTTATGGGTAAATTTGATTGCGTTTGAAATCAGGTTTCTAAGCACCAAATCAATCATATTCCGATCAGTAAAGATGTTGAAGATTTGTTTCTGTTTAAAACTAACTTCTAATTCTTTATTTTGAATTGCACTTTCAGCTAAGATTAACGATTCTGTTATCTGTTTGTTTAAACTAAGCCATTCGGGAGTAAAGTTGTTGCCTTTGGTTTGGTTTTTTGACCATAGGAGTAAGTTTTCAACCAGTTTGAAGGCGTGATTCCCGGCGCTTTCAATGGTTTTTAATCCTTTGATAAATGTGGCATCATCAAGGTCATTATAGTTTTGCAACATTAATTCAGAAAACCCCATGATGGCGTTAAAAGGACTTTTTAGATCGTGGGCAATAATAGAGAAGAACTTGTCTTTGGTAAGATTGAGTTTTTGCAGTTCTTTTGCCTGATCTTCAAGAAGTAATTCCGCTTTCTTACGCTTGGTTATTTCTGTGATATAAGCAATATAGCCTTTAATTTCCTTGTCTTCATTTTTTAAAGGAATGATGGAATATTCCAAATAACAGATGCCTTCTCTGGAAGTTTGATATAATTGTTGACTTTTGACCAGGTTAAAATCGAACTTAGATTCATATTGGGCAGTTTCTCCTGCTCTGATTTGCGCAATAGCGTTTGGTGGTAAGTTAGGATCAGAAAATAAATCAAATCCAACAATGGCTTCTATCGTATTGATGCCAAACAAGTCTAAACATGCCTGATTTACATTCTGCAGCAAGCCATTGGCATCGAACAGTTCAATTGATATTGGAGATTGTCTGAAAATATCCATATACGTTGGATATTCCGAACTCAATTGGGTATCTGTTACTTTTATGCTTTCAGCATCCATACTTTAAATTGCAATTTAAAGTATGGATGCTGAAAGCTACCATATAAGCCTAGTATATTTTACGATCAGCAAGATAAGAATTTTAAAATATTTTGCGGAGCTTTTTTTTTATGCTTTTTATTATGGAAATATGAAACTCTTAAGTTCATTAGAAAAACCGAGTTTCGAAAATTTACTGATAGTACAGGATACTTTAGGAAAATTTCATAACTATATTTGAAATCAATAACAATTGAATTCCATTCAACAGAATACGGGGGCAACAAGCATTGATCATCAAATAAAACCAACACACATCGTTTTTATATATTTTAACCAATGGATAAGTATATTTCTCTTAGATTATCGTTATTAACCGCAATTTTTGCATTAATCTTTTTGGTATTCACATTTAGCCATGTCTCCGGACAAAAAGTTGTCCAAAAACCTGGTTGGCCGCAAATCACCAAAGAGGCAAAACCATGGAGCCGTTGGTGGTGGATGGGCAGCAGTGTCAATCCATCCGATTTAAAAGCTGCGATGGAAGCCTATTCGAAAGCCGGATTGGGTGGATTGGAGATCACACCAATTTATGGTGTGCATGGTTACGAAAATCGTTTTGTCAAATTTCTGTCGCCTGAATGGATGAAAAATCTGGAATATACACTTCAGGAAGGAAAACAACTCGATATGGGAGTTGATCTGGCCATGGCTTCGGGCTGGCCTTTTGGCGGTTTATGGGTAACACCCGAAGATGCCTGCAAATACATGTCTGTGCAATCGTATGCACTCCTGAAGGAAGGTGAACAACTTCAGGAAAAAGTAGCTATGGTTCAGGAACCATTGTTGAGGTCAATTTCTCGTAAAAATCTGAAAATAGAACAGTTAAAATATCCGGTTAGTGCCAATGCCGACAGTTTGCAAAATTGGGCTATCGATCAGGTTCGTTACCCGGTTGCGATGCCATTGCAGGCTTTGATGGCCTATTCTGATAAAGGCGATATTCTGAATTTGACCGAAAAAGTTGATGCAGATGGAAAACTTAACTGGACAGCCCCCAAAGGTTTATGGAAATTGTTTGCTGTTTTCGAAGGTTGGCATGGCAAAATGGTAGAACGTGCTGGGCCGGGTGGCGAGGGCGATGTGATTGACCACTTTTCGGATAAAGCCATTGATAATTATCTAGGGCATTTCACTACTTCGTTTAATGGTCATGATATTAGCGGATTACGGGCTTATTTCAATGATTCATACGAGGTTGACGATGCCCGGGGGGAAGCCAATTTTACACCTTTACTGTTCGACGAATTTCAGAAACGGCGTGGATACGATCTTCGAGAATACCTTCCGGCAATGTTAGGTTTGCATACTCCGGAGTACAATCAACGCGTGTTGTGCGACTACCGCGAAACAATTTCAGATCTGATTTTAGAAAAATATACTCAACGCTGGCACGACTGGGCCGCAAAAGGCGGAAAAATAATCCGCAATCAGGCGCATGGCGCTCCGGCCAATATTCTGGATTTGTATGCTGCCGCCGATATTCCTGAAACCGAAGGCGAAGATATTGTGAAAGTAAAAACAGCATCTTCGGTAGCGCATGTGATGGGCAAAAAGCTGGCATCCTCAGAATCGGCAACCTGGCTGAAAGATCATTTTGAAGCTTCGCTTTCGGATGTAAAACATGCAATTGACTTGTTTTTGCTGGCCGGTATCAACCATGTATTTTACCATGGAACAACCTTTTCTCCACAGAATGCTTCATGGCCGGGCTGGATGTTTTATGCCGCGGTGCATTTTGGACCAACCAACTCTTTCTGGAACGACTTCAGTACGCTGAATACCTACATTGCCCGCTCACAATCATTCCTGCAGGCAGGGAAACCCGATAACGATATTTTGTTGTATTACCCGATTGCTGATGAATATGCTGTTCGCGGCAAATCGATGTTGTTGCATTTTGATGGCGCTGCCAAAGGTTCATCGGTTCGTAAATCGGCTGAATACCTATTCGGAAAAGGATATGCTTTCGATTATATTTCCGATCGGCAAATTGCCCAACTTCAAACCACTTCCGGAAAAATCCAGACTGGAGGAGCAAGCTACCAGACTGTTTTGCTACCCCTTGTAAAACTCATTCCGCTTGAAACATTCGAAAAAGTGATTGATCTGGCTAAAAACGGTGCAACTGTTTTAATGGAAGAACTTCCTTCAGATGTTCCCGGATTGGGAAAACTGGCAGAAAGACAAGTGAAACTTCAGACCTTGAAAAAAACGTTGAATCTTGTTAAGCAGGCAGGAAGTACCGTGCAGAAAGCCAAGGTAGGCAAAGGCCAGATATTGGTTGGCAATCTGTCGGAACTACTCATTATGGCTAAAATCCGTCAAGAAATTATGGCCGAGCGCGGACTGCAGTGTATTCGTCGGGTTGACGGTGCTAACACAACTTATTTCATTGCCAATCGCGGTGCTGAAATTATTGACGGTATGATTACTCTTGAAACTAAAATAGGATCGGCAGTTTTGTACAACCCAATGAACAGAACCTTTGGCAAAGCCCAGACAAAAACTTCTGACAAATTTGGCGAAGTTTATCTTCAGCTTAAACCGGGCGAAAGTTGCCTGGTTCAGATTTTTCCGGGCAAAGTTGATGCCCCTGAATATACTTATTGGAAAGCTTCCGGAGAAAAAAATACACTGAACTCCGGTTGGCAGTTGACTTTTTTGAAAGGTGGCCCCGAACTTCCGAAATCGGTAAAACTTTCGAAATTAGGTTCGTGGACGGAACTTGAAGGAGAAAGCTACAAAGCATTTTCAGGAACCGCGACCTACCAAACAACCTTTGCGAAACCTGCCGGAGATGCAAAATCGTGGCAGCTCGATTTGGGAAAAGTCGCTCACAGTGCACGCATCATCCTGAATGGGAAAGAGCTTGCAACGCTTATCTGTTCGCCATTTTCGGTGAATATTCCGGTATCTGAACTTAAGGAGGAAAATACACTGGAAATTTCAGTGACTAACCTGATGGGCAACCGCATGGCCGATATGGAACGGAAAGGACAGCCGTACAAGATTTTCTACAATGTCAATTTTCCGGCATACAAAGCTACTAATCGCGGTGCAGATGGACTGTTTACAACTTTAGGCTGGAAACCTCAGGAATCAGGACTAATCGGACCGGTAACTTTAACTCCCTTGCAACAAATGAAATAAAGTCCCACCCAAACCTCCCCCGAAAGGAGAGGGCTTAAAATCCGCAACTCGAAACTCGCAACAATACTAAACTAAAAAATGTGCTCCATGTGTCTATTTGGTTCAAAAACTAAACTATTCCTTATTGCGTTGGCATTTACTACTTGCCAATCAGCTCCAAAATCTACCAAAATTGATCGGTTGGCCTTGGTGACCCGCAACAATGTGGTGGTTGAGCAACCCGATACGCTGGCAAGTTTATCTGTCGGAAATGGCGAATTTGCATTTACAACCGATGTTACTGGCTTGCAAACGTTCTACAAAGAATATGAAAATGGCGTCACGCTTGGTACACAGTCGAACTGGGGCTGGCACACTTTTCCGAATGTCGAAAATTATAAGGTGATGGAAAGCGCCAAATATTCGGATTATCGCGGTCGAAAAGTACCTTATCTGGTGCAGTTTCCGGGCGATGGGCGCGATGCGAAAGCGGCCAACTATTTTCGTGAAAATCCGCAACGTTTGCAATTGGGTGTAATCCGTTTACTCCTGAAAAAAGCGGATGGAACTGAAGTGAAACTTGCCGATATTCAAAATCCAAAACATCAGTTAACGCTCTGGGAAGGCCGCATCAGCAGCGAATTCTCTATGGAAGGTCAGCCTGTAAAAGTGGAGGTTTTCTGCCATCAGCAAAAAGACATGATTTCGGCCAAAATCAGTTCTCCGCTCATCGAGAAAGGCCAACTGAAAGTGGAATGGATTTTCCCTTATGCTGTGCCTGAAAATACACATTCCGGCTACGATTTTGTTTCTGTCGAAAAACATCAGTCGCAGTTGGAAAAGCTGGGCGAAAATTCAGCAAAGATTCTTCGAACACTGGATAACGATCACTACCAAGTCAAACTGGATTGGGAAGGACAGGCCGCGCTAAACGAAACCGAAAAAAATCATTTTGTGCTTTCTCCAAAATCCGGGAATACCATTTCGTTTAGCTGTTTATTTTCTCCTGAAGCGAAATCTGAAACCTTGCCAACTTTTGCTGAAACTGAAACCAATAATCATGAAACCTGGAAGAATTTCTGGGAAACCAGCGGTGTAGTCGATTTCTCTGAATGTACCGATCCGCGCGCCAAAGAGGTTGAGCGCAGGTTTGTACTGTCTCAATATTTAACTCAGATTCAGAATTCAGGGTCGTTACCTCCACAGGAAACCGGATTAGTTTTCAACAGTTGGTATGGCAAATTCCACCTCGAAATGCATTGGTGGCATTCTGCCCATTTTGCCAATTGGAATCATCCCGAATATCTGGAAAAACAGCTGGACTGGTATCAGACGATTTATAACAAAGCGCTCGAAACCGCTCAAATGCAAGGTTTCAAAGGCATTCGCTGGCCTAAAATGGTGGGGCCTGAAGGACAGAACAGTCCTTCTGGCGTAGGCAGTTACCTCATTTGGCAACAACCGCACTTCATTTACATGGCCGAGCAGTTGTACCGCAGCAATCCTTCGCCCGAAATTCTGAACAAATACAAAGACTTGATTTTTGCCACTGCTGATTTTATGGCCGACTTTGCTGTGCCTGATTCAACAGGGAAAGTTTACAATCTTCTGCCTCCGCTTATTCCGGCGCAGGAACACTGGAAACGCGAAACTACTATAAATCCACCGTTCGAGTTGGCTTACTGGCATTGGGGTCTGACTGTGGCTCAGGAATGGCGAAAACGTTTGAACATGCTGCCTGATCCGCTTTGGGAAGAAGTGCTGACTAGAATTGCGGCACCAGTTCAGGAAAATGGTTTATATCTGGGTATTGCCAACGCACCCGATTCGTATACCAATCCGGCGGCCATGAAAGATCATCCAATTGTTACCGGTACGCTCGGCATTTTACCCGGATGGGACAAAATCGATCCTGAAATCATGCGAAATACCTTGAAAGTGGTTATGCAGAAATGGGATTGGCCCTCGACCTGGGGCTGGGATTACCCGATGGTTGCCATGTGCGCCACCCGTTTAATTGAACCTGAATTTGCGCTGGAAGCCCTGCTCAAAGACGTGCAAAAGAATACCTACCTGAAAAACGGACACAATTACCAGAGTCAGCGTTTGCGAATTTATATGCCTGGTAACGGCGGTTTCCTGAAATCTGTTTCGCTGATGTGTGCCGGATGGGAAGGCTGCACCACCGAAAATCCCGGTTTCCCAAAAGATGGCAAGTGGAACGTGAAATGGGAAGGTCTGACGAAAGATTTTTGAACCTCCCAAGAGGTTATCTCAAAAGTCATTAATCCCGTCATCCTGAACTTGTTTCAGGATCCCATCGCATTGTATGTCAGATCCCGAAATAAATTCGGGATGACCAGATAGGCGAACATTTTGTTTTTTGAGATTACTTCTTTTGAAAAAGCAATAAATGAATAATTCCTTTATATGATAGATATTTTTAAAATACGAACAACAAAGTCCCCCTTCTGGGGATTTTGGGGGCTGTTCTTCTTCCTCCTCTTTTCTTTTGCATCTTCTGCCCAAAAGCAAACCCTTTTCCTCTCCGGAACCGACAACACTCACACCAAAACCTGGGAGTTTTTCTGCACATCAGGGCGAAACAGCGGAGTTTGGTCGAAAATTGAAGTTCCATCACATTGGGAACAGCAGGGCTTTGGCGAATACGATTATGGACGCGATTACCGCACTTATGGCAAAAAATTCAAATTTGCCGACGAAAAGGGAATGTACAAATATGCATTTCAGGTTCCGGCTGACTGGAAAAACCGACGTGTTTTCATCGTTCTTGAAGGCTCGATGACCGATACCGAAGTGAAGATCAACGGCCAACCGGCAGGACCGATCCATCAGGGAGCATTTTACCAGTTCAGATACGACATTACCGACAACCTGAAATTCGGGCAATCTAATTTGCTGGAAGCTACTGTCAGCAAAATGTCAGCCGATCCTTCGGTGAACCGTGCCGAACGTTTTGCCGATTACTGGGTGTTTGGTGGTATTTTTCGTCCGGTTTACCTCGAAGCTTTTCCGGTGGAACACCTGGAACGGGTTTCTATCGATGCCAAAGCCGACGGTTCATTTGCTATGGATGTTTTCCCCAAAAACCTGAGAGGGAAACGAAATGTAGTCGCCGAGTTGCTGGATGCACAAAATAGAGTAGTTGCCACCTGCAATGCAGTAGTAAACAGCACCGATTCACTGGTCACTTTAAGCTGCAAAGTTGACAGCCCAGCCTGCTGGACTGCAGAGACTCCCAATCGCTATTCGGTTCGTGTTTCGCTGAAAGACGGCAAGAACGAAATTTATACCACCTCTGAAAAATTTGGCTTTCGCACCATCGAAATCCGGCATGGCGATGGCATTTACCTGAATGGTACCAAAATCAAGATGAAAGGCATCAACCGCCATGCGTTTTGGCCCGAAACCGGTCGCTGCCTGAACAATCAGATCAATCTGGACGATGTAAAGCTGATCAAATCGATGAACATGAATGCCATTCGTTGTTCGCATTATCCGCCTGATCAGGTTTTTCTGGATTACTGTGATTCGCTCGGCCTGTATGTGCTCGACGAACTGGCCGGCTGGCAAAATGCCTATGCCACTGCACCCGGCGCTAAATTGGTTAAAGAAATGGTGATCCGCGACTTGAACCATCCGTCTATTGTTTTCTGGAGTAACGGCAACGAAGGCGGAACCAATAAAGAATTGGACGATGATTTTGCGATTTACGACAAATCGAAACGACCGGTCATTCATGCGCATCACCGGCCTGGAAACGATTTTAACGGCATCGATTGCAACCATTACGAAACGTATTACAGCTCGCAAAAGATATTTGCTGAAGGCAAAATTTACATGCCCACCGAGTTTCTGCATGCACAGGATGATGGCGGTGGAGCTGCCGCACTGGAAGATTTCTGGGAATTGTTCTGGAATACTCCCAATTCCGGAGGTGGTTTTACCTGGGTTTTGGCCGATGAAGGAATTGTCCGCACCGACCTGAATGGGTTTATAGATGTCAACCGGGTAAATGCGCCCGATGGTGTAGTCGGCCCGCATCGCGAAAAGGAAGGCAGCTATTATGCCTTTCGCGAGATTTATTGTCCGGTAAAGATTAGTCTGAAAAAGCTTCCGGAGCAATTTGATGGAAAAATACCGGTTGAAAATCGCTACCATTTCACCAACCTGAAAGATTGCAAATTCGAATGGCAACTGGTGAATTTCAGTATGGTAACCGACCGCCAGGCCGCCCACACTGTTCAAAAGAGCGGAATTGCTCAAAGTCCCGATATCTGCCCCTTGGAACCTGGAACTTTGAACCTGGAACTTCCTTCCGATTACAAAAAATACGATGCACTTTACCTGAAAGTGTTTGATCCTTCTGGAGATGAAATTTTCTGCTACTCGTGGAAAATTGGCGGCAACCTGCGTGCTGTTTCGCAATTGGTGAAAATGGACATCAGTGAGCAGGAAAAGCAGCAGCGTGAGAAACTGAAAGCAGCCGGAATTGAAGCCGATAATATTTTACCTATCGAACAGCAAACGGGCGATCTGGCCAAAGAAACGGGCGTTGCTGAACTGATAGAAAACGACAGCCTTTACTCTTTAAAAGCTTCCGGAATTGCGGTGACTTTAAGCAAAAAAGACGGTAAAATCCGGAAAGTTGCCAATGATTTGGGCTTGCCGCTTCCGTTTGGAAATGGACCGGTTTTAGTGAGCGGAAGTGCCAAACTGCAAAGCATTAAGCCAGTAAAAACAGATAAAAGTTATTCACTGGAAATGAGCTATTCCGGAGACCTCAAAAAAGTAATCTGGACCATGTTTAGCAGTGGCTGGTTGGCCATGGATTACGAATATCAGATTGCAGGCGAGCAGAAATTTACCGGTATCAGCTTCGATTTTCCGGAGTCGGATGTGATTGGCGCCCAATGGCTGGGCAAAGGTCCGGCACACGTTTGGAAAAACCGCACTGCAGGTGGCGTTCTCGATGTTTATCTACGCATGTATAATAACAAATTACCAGCCGATAACAGTTGGGGATTGCCACAATTCAAAGGCTATTTTCCTGAAGTTTCGTGGATGGAATTCAATACGGTTGACGGCAAATTCACGGTCGTTGCGCAGGAAGATGATCTGTTTGTACGGCTGTTCAATTTCTACGGAATTTCAGGCTCAAAGAATTATCCGGAATTGCCTGTTGGCAACATTTCGTTTCTGGATGCTATTCCGCCGATTGGAACCAAACTGGCAATGGGCATCAGCAATGATACCTGGAACCTCGGCCCAATGGGCGAACTCAATAAAATGGACAAGCCTGTGAGACGGACACTGTATTTTTATTTTGGGTTGTAGCCCCTCTCCAACCTCTCCCCGAAAGGGAGAGGCCAGGCAACTGAAAGCTAACAACAAATTTGCATTGAAGAATAAATTTTACTGGTGAAAGTTAGAAACCCAGACTCCAGAGGAGTCAAATATTTGTAGCCCTGGGTGAAGTGAAACGAAACCCAGGGTTAAATAAACAAGAGAAAACAAGGCGCATCTACAAATGATGATTGAAACATAAACGCTGTATGCGCCGCAACGAAAATGCAATGACATCGAGACGAAAATTTATTCAGAATAGTTTATTTGCCGGAGGCGCTTTGTTTGCTTCCGGCTTGACAAGCTTTGCCGCACCTCCGGATAAAAAGTACAGCAAAAAAGACATTTCCCATTTTGCCAAACGCCTGAAACCGCTTGGGCGCATTTTGGAACTGGAAGGTTATTATGTGTGGGGAACCAGTCCGATTGTGGCACCAGACGGAAAAATCCACGTATTTTTTTCGCGCTGGGATGCTAAAAAAGGAATGGGTGGCTGGATCAACGCTTCGGAAATTGCCCATGCGGTTGCCGATAGACCCGAAGGACCGTATTATAATATTAAAACGATTCTTGCACCGCGTGGCGAAGGTTTCTTCGATGGAACTACCTGCCACAATCCATACATTCAATTTGTTGATGGAAAGTATTGTCTGTTTTATATCGGAAATTCGAATAAAAAAACCGATACCAAACGGATTGGCCTGGCAACTTCTGATTCGCTTTCCGGACCATGGAAACGACCGGATAAACCATTGCTTGAAGTCGGGCCAGTTGGTTCGTGGGACGATCATTGCACCTCGAACCCTACATTTCTGAAACATCCAAACGGACAATACTGGCTGTATTACAAATCGTGGAATACCGAAGAATATGAGCATCCCATCGATCCGGCTATTCGTGGAAACCGCAAATATGGACTGGCTATTGCTGATAAACTGGAAGGACCGTATGTTAAATACTCCGGAAACCCGATTTTGGATTATTCGAAATTGGGAAATAACCGCCAATTGGAAGATGGAAATGTGTTTATGAAAAATGGCAAATTTTTCATGCTGGCGCGCGATATGGGGCGTTTTGATCACGAAGTTGGAATTATTCTCGAATCGAAAGACGGCATTCATTGGTCGGAACCAAAGATCAGCTATTTCGGATACAGTCATTATTTGCAACAACCGCCGGCACCATCGCATCTAAAGAAATATGGCCGTTTCGAGCGCCCACAAATCCTGATGCAAAACGGGCACCCAACACATCTGTTTGTGGCCTCGCAAGGCGGAAAATACATGACTTCATCAGCTTTTGTATTTGAAGTAAAATAATAGTAATAGGGAACCACATAGGCACATAGAACACATAGTTTATAAATCTGTGAAAATCTGTGTAGTCTGTGGTAAAAACATAAATCACATAAAATGAAGTATTTAATCTTAATTTTCCTGATTCTTTCCGGCTTGAATCTTCAGGCGCAGCGCCAGATGGAATTTCTTTCCCGAGGCGTGGTGGCTATTCAGGCTGGTCGCGACAGTGTATTTGTGAGTTGGAGACTGCTTCATTCCGATCCTGATAATGTGGCTTTTAATGTATATCGTCAAGCTGAAAAAGGAAAAGCAGTGAAACTGAATTCCAAACCATTGACCGACGCTACTTCGCTGATGGATGTATCGCCTTTGTCAAACGGACGTTACACCTATTTGGTAAAACCTGTTAAAAATGGAGAAGAGGGAATTTTTGTGCTGGACAAAAAAGATGATGGAAAGCCGTGGCTGAATATTCAGTTGCAAACTCCCGAAAAATATTCGCCGGGCGACATTTCAACCGGCGATCTGGATGGTGATGGCGATTACGAACTGGTGGTGCACATGACCGGAATTGCGCACGACAACAGTCACAAAGGCTTAACAGATGCGCCCATTTTTCAGGCTTACAAACTGGATGGAACTCTACTCTGGACGATCAATCTGGGTAAAAATATTCGCGAAGGAGCGCATTACACTCAGTTTTTGGTGTACGATTTTGATGGGAATGGTCGGGCTGAAGTGGTTATGAAAACCGCTGACGGAACCGTTGACGGTCAGGGTAAAGTAATTGGCAATGCAACAGCTGATCATCTCGACAAGGATGGACACATTGTTCGTGGGCCTGAATATCTGACGGTTTTCGATGGATTGACCGGGGCGGCTTTGTCAACGGTTAATTATTGGCCGGGGCGCCACTCATCCAAAGAAAATCCAAGTCCGGAGGAAATGAAAGAAATCTGGGGCGATGGAAATGCCAACCGCTCCGAACGTTATCTGGCTTGTGTTGCTTATCTCGATGGAATTCATCCGTCAATGGTGATGTGTCGCGGTTATTACACCCGTGCAACCTTGGCGGCCTATGATTTCCGCGACGGGAAACTCACCAAACGCTGGTTTTTTGACAGCGATGATACTACTCCCGGAAATCGCGACTACCGCGGGCAGGGCAATCACAACCTGAGCGTGGGGGATGTGGATGGCGATGGCTGTGATGAAATTCTGTACGGGGCTGCTGCCATTGACAATGATGGAAAAGGATTGTATTCTACTGGACTGGGACATGCCGATGCCATGCACTTTTCTGATTTGGACCCATCACATCCGGGATTGGAAGTATTCAATATTCAGGAACGATTTAGCGATGCCGGTCTGAATTTTCGTGATGCAAAAACGGGCGGAATTATCTGGCGGGTGGCTTCTTTGAAAGCTGATGAATCGGGTGGCGATAAAGGCGAAGGTCCGGGACGTGGCGTGTCGTTTAATGTTGATCCGCGTTATGTGGGCAACGAATGCTGGGTATTTGGTGCCCAATTAAAAGGCATGTGGAATGCGCAAGGCAAAAAGATATCGGAGACGACTCCAACCACCTGCAACTTTGCGGTTTGGTGGGACGGCGATCTGCTCCGAGAATTGCTTGATAAAAACCAGGTGATGAAATGGGACTGGAAAACTGAAAAGGTAATTCCATTGATGATTGCCACAGATTGTATGAGCAATAACGGAACCAAATCGACCCCGGTTTTAAGCGCCGACCTGTTTGGCGACTGGCGCGAAGAGGTGGTTCTGCGAACAACTGATAACAAATCATTGCGTGTTTTCACCACCACGATTCCTACCGAACACCGTTTGGTAACCTTGATGCAAGACCCGATTTATCGGTTAGGAATTGCATGGCAGAATGTCGCCTACAACCAGCCACCGCACACCGGTTTTTACATCGGCGATGAAATGAGCAAACCAGTAAAGTCAAATTTGAAACTGATAAAGATCAAATGAACCACATAGGCACAGTAGAACACAGAGAAAATGAAATTAATATCTCTGTGAAACTCTGAGAAACTGTTTAAATTTTCTCCGTAGGAGATAAAGATCAATAGAAAGGTCACGCCATTCTACCTGATTTCCCGGAGGGAATTAACCTTTTAGCTGTTAATGTCCTAACGGACAATTGATTTTTTTTTTGTCGTTTTTCTATTGATATTAATGCCCTATGGGCAAATAAATAAATTTTAAACAGTTTCTGAGATATACTTTGTGACCTCTGTGGTAAAAATCGAAAACTAAAAATGAAACATTACTTTTTAATACTATTTATCTGCTTTTCTCTTACTGGAATTGCCAAAGAAAAAGCATCCTTGCTCCGGTTCGATTTTGGTTCAGGGAAGGTTAAAAAAGGCTGGACACCAATAACTCCGTCGTCAATTTATACTGATGAAAAGGGATTTGGACTAATCCCTTCCGGAGTAATGGAAGAAGGCAAAGACTTTCTGAGCAGCAAAAAGCCATTTTATTTTTCGGTAATCCTTCCTGAAGGTCATTACCGGGTGATATTAACTTTGGGTGGATCGCCCGAAGGTTCATCAACCACAGTCAAAGCCGAATCGCGACGGTTGATGCTAGAAAATGTGAAAACAGCTTCCGGGAAAACCGTTCAAAAAACGATTGTTGTAGATGTTCGCACCCCGAAAATCAATGATCAGGAGCAAATTAAACTGAAGGAACGGGAACTGAATTACCTGAACTGGGACAACAAACTGACGCTGGAGTTTAACGGTGAACATCCATGTGTGGCAGCGATCGAAATTCAGAAAGCCGATAAACTGCCAACGATTTTTCTGGCCGGAAACTCCACCGTGACTGATCAGGAAAACGAGCCATGGGCTTCGTGGGGACAGATGTTTCCGAATTTTCTGAAACCTGAACTAGTTGTGGCCAATTATGCCGAGTCGGATGAAACCTTGCTGGCCTTCAAACGCGAAAAACGTCTGCAGAAAATCCTGAGCCAAATGAACCCAGGCGATTATTTGTTTATGGAATTCGCGCATAACGACCAGAAACCGGGTGGCAATCATTTGGATGCCATGACTACTTACAAAGACGAGTTGAAATATTACATGTCGGAAGTTCGTAAAAAAGGTGGAAAACCTGTGCTTGTAACTTCTACAAACCGCAGGCGATTTGATGAAAATGGTAAAATTATCAACACGCTCGAAGAATTTCCGGAAGCAATGAGGCAACTGGCCAAAGAACTCAACGTTCCGCTAATCGACCTGAATGCCATGAGCAAAGCCTTTTACGAAGCGTTGGGCGTGGAGAACTCAAAAAAAGCATTCGTTCACTATACGGCCAACAGCTATCCGGGGCAAGACAAGCCGCTGGCCGACGATACGCATTTCAATCCGTATGGCGCATACGAACTGGCTCAATGCGTGACCTTAGCTATGAGGATCGCAATTCCTGATTTAGCCGGATACATCCGCACAGATTGGCGAGGCTTCAGTCCCGGAAAACCTGATCCGGTGAATGATTTTCGCTGGTACGAAAGTCCTTCGATGAATCTGGTAAAACCCGATGGAAATTGATATGAACCACATAGGCCACATAGGAATTTGGAATTTAGCCTTGTGAGAAACTGTGTTATTACCCTAGCGGGGTATAACGTTAATAGACCCCGGTTTTAACTGGGGGTATAAGAATTAGAGCCAATGCCGTCTACTGGAAAGTGATCAAAAAAGAGTTGAAGTTCTTTTGGACGGAATAGAGAGAATCTAAAAAAGCGGAATATTAATTACAAATCACATATAAATTCAAATTCAATGAAAAAAGTAACACTATTCATGGCCCTGCTGATAGTCGCCACAGGGCTGGCCGGAGCGCAGAACCTTCCGGCAAAAAAGGAGATAATGGACAAAATGGTACTTACCAATGCCTATTTTATGAAGAAATGGCCCGACACCGGTAAAACCATCATCACCAACAAAGAGCGCCCGAGCAACATCTGGACACGCGCTGTTTACTACGAAGGATTGATGGCTCTTTACACAGTTAATCCGGACAAAGCGTATTACGATTACGCCATGTCGTGGGGCGAAGCGCACAAATGGGGCTTGAATGGTGGCGTGAAAACCCGCAATGCCGACAATCAGTGTTGTGGACAGACCTACCTGGATTTGTATGAGAAGGAAAAGAAACCGGAAATGATCAAAGATTTGAAGGAATCGATTGACCTGATGATTGCTTCAGATAAAATTGATGACTGGACGTGGATTGACGCCCTGCAAATGGCGATGCCGGTGTATGCCAAATTGGGCGTAATTACCGGCGACAAAAAATACTCCGAACGGATGTACCAAATGTATATGGATTCGAAAGTTCGCCAGGGGTTTTACAATCCGGCGGATAAACTGTGGTGGCGCGACAAGGATTTCCGTCCACCGTACAAAGAGCCGAATGGTGAAGATTGCTACTGGTCGCGTGGAAACGGCTGGGTGGTTGCTGCCCTGGTGCGTGTGATGGAAATTGCGCCGAAAGATCCGCACTACAAGGAATACAAAAAGACCTATCTTGAAATGATGAAAGCTTTATTGCCGATTCAGCGCGAAGATGGTTTCTGGAATGCCAGTCTGCATGATGCGACTAATTTTGGCGGAAAAGAAACTTCGGGAACGGCTTTGTTTGTGTATGGAATGGCTTGGGGAATAAACCATGGATTGCTGAAAGAGAAGAAATATTTGCCAGCCATTACCAAAGCCTGGAATGCGATGGCTAAAGAAGCTGTTCATACCGACGGATTTTTAGGCTTTTTACAGGGAACCGGCAAACAACCTTCGGATGGTCAACCGGTAACTTATGACAGCAAACCCGACTTTGAAGATTACGGCCTGGGCTGTTTCTTGCTGGCCGGAAGCGAAGTGTGGAAGCTGGCGAAGTAAACTGCTTTTTTACTGAGGGTCAAGTGGAAAGTTAAGCCGCCGGCAGGTTTCAAGGATTCCATCTTTTTTGAGAGATGGAATCCCTAAACTCCCCACCGAAAACAATAAAACCCGATCAATCCGATCGGGTTTTATTGTTGGTATGAGTTCAAATTATATTGCTTTTAATTAATTGAGCGGAAAGATGCACCCCGAAAACCACTGCTGCCGCGCGGGTAGCTGAAGTTATAAGCCGTATTTAATTTTTTCTTCCAATAATTCTTGTTCTTTTTTATACCAATAATCGAATTGCCTCAGAATATTCATGTCAGTTTGTGTGTTATCCATTTCTGAAAAATCTACATCATTTTTTTCTATTTCATTTTTATATAGATCCATTATGTGTTTGTGAATATATTCTTTGTCAAAATGTTTGATGAAATATTCGTATTGCTCCTTTGTAAAATTAGATTTATAAGGTGCTGGATGGTTTGTACTTCGCATAACCGGTGTATAAGCCCTTAAAAGGTCAAGCACAGTATTTGGATCAGAGCTTATTATTCCTTTAATATATTCATCAAACCCATTTGAATCAATTACTTTCCAAAGTCCAAAAATATAATTTAAATTATCTGGGAATTTTACAAATATTGGAACATCATTTGATTCTGTTAAGGCTCTATCAATTAGTTCCTTGCCTAATATTTGATATTGTTCCTCTGTAAAAATCTTTTCGTCCTCTGTTTTACCTGTTCTTAACCAGTTATTAATTTCATAAGCAAATTCAAACGGAATTGCTTCCTTCATCAATTCCTTAGCAAATTCAAATCTTTCAGATTTATTATCATGCTTCTTAAGTAGATGATAAATAAAAATTGCGGCCTGCGATTTGGGACCGTCAAAGCCAAAACTAAAAACTGAAGTATTTTCCTTGAACAATTCCCCTGAATAAGCAATGATCAGAGCAAGTTTTTTTGAATTTTCCCAATCAAAGTCCTCTTCCTTGCTCCTAAGTTTATGTAGAATATTATCTATTGAACTTGATTTAATTAGCTGACTAAAATTATCAATAACTTCTGTCACAGGACAATTGGAAAGAGAATCTGTAAAATTATCAAATGACACATCGGAGATTTCACCTTTCAAGACGGTGTAAGAAAAATACCGTTTAAAATAATCTGGGGATACAACTCTTTTATTCTTATACCAATCGACATTGCCATTGTGATAAAAAGTGTTTCTGAATACCTCGTCTAGCCTAGGAAACAATTCTGTCAATAACGATTTTACTGATTCTTTTTCACGCTTGGATAATCCAAGACCCACTTGTTCAAGCAATTCGGTTAATTCCTTTTTTTTAGCTTCTTTATCATCTAAACCACCATAGTAAGTGTTTGAACTGTATGATGAAAGAAAATAATGAGAGTGCTCTTTTACAAATTCATAATGCTTTGGATAGAATATTTTTAATGCTTCAATCAGCATAAGATCCACTAAGTTTACTTCGCCTTTCAATAATGGAAATGAAAAAGATAAAGTATTGCCATATCGAACAGCAAGTCTTGGTGTTTTAAGTCGAATAAGGACATTCCCAACAAATGCTGAAACATATCGTTGAACATCATCCTTAGATATGACTACTTGACTTTCATTAATTGATTTATCAACTAATTCGAAACAATATTGTTTTAACGCTTCTGGCTGTGCAACGGGTATTATTAATGGAACTTGAATTATTTTTTCGAGAAAATTAAATCCCGCTTGTTTATCTCCCTCTCCAAATCTTTCACCTATAGCAGATGCCACCATCTCCTGGTCAAATGATAATATATAAAAAGTATTTGCAAAATCTGCGGTTAGTTTTACTAATCTAAAAATAGAATGGATCTCCTGTTTATCCAGTCTGTCAATATCATCAATAAAAATGACGAGTTTTTTCTTGCTCTCAATTAGTAATCTTTCAAATCGTTCTTTTAATGTTTCTATATCTACATTTGAAAGAACTTTACCTAGATTCTCTGCTGCTTCTCCCGCTCCAAACACTGAAACAATTTTACCATATTTTTCGATAAGTTCTCCGATTGTTTCTTTAGTCGTTTTAAGTGGTTCCTTTTTTGAGGACCAACTTTTTTTTATTTGATTTACTTTTCGCGAAATGAAGTTGCTTTTTTCTGGAAGTTCTTTTTCTGGAAATGACTTATTTACTTCTGAAGCTAATGTGTTGAAAAAAGACACTAATAAGGTAGCTTCTTCTGTAAATCTCCATGGGTTAAAGCGAATTGGAATAATTGTTTCATTTAATTTCAGTTCGCTTTCAATAAAGTTAATTATAGAAGTTTTTCCTTCACCCCATGCACCATATATACCAATTACAATTGAATCATTACTTTTTGATTCTATGATTTTATCAGCAATGCGTTTCGAGAATTCATATCGCTGAAATCTGTCTTCTTCTTTTGTTATAACTGGCTTGTCTGATAAAATATTTTGATCCATGTCAAGTCTGTGTTAAAATGGCTTATAACTCGTAAACATATTCAAAGATAAAGTACTTTTTTGAGACATTATTGATAATTAAAAATTTTATTCAACTGATTTTGTGGATAATATTAAACACAAAGAAGCACGAAGTATTGATATATTTTCTTTGTGAAACTTGGCTGGAATTGTCTGGTTGGACTTTACCTTTGTAATAGACCTTGCCGTTTAAGTGGTTTTTCTTAAATTTGCTTGAATCAGGAATATCAATTGAAAGTACCCGAATGAAACAGTTTACTATAACCATACCCGATCAGGAAGAAAATAGCTTTGTTGAACTGATGAAAAGCGTTCCGTATATCACACAGATGGAAGAAACTACCTTTTTTGACATTCCAGAGGAACAGAAGCAGCTCGTACGTGATCGAATTGAAACTTATAAAAATAGTCCTGAAAGTTATTTGTCACTGGAAGATTTGGCTGATAAACTCAGACTTGAATAATGTTGTACAGAGTCGTTTATAATCCAGCGGTTTATAATGATATTCAGGAGGCAGTTGATTGGTACAACTCACAACTTCCGGGCTTGGGAAAACAATTCTTTCTTTTACTCAGGGAAACCTTAAAAGCACTTCCACATTCAGCAAATCATTTTGCTGTCAGATACGATAATGTTCGATGTATGCCTTTAAAGAAATTCCCCTTTCTGATCCATTACCAGATTATTCCAAATCTAAAATTAATACAAGTTGAAGCAATTTTGAGTACGTTTCGTAATCCTGTCACATGGGCTGAAAGAACTTCCAAACTCCCTGAGAAATGACAACTGTAAAAAAACTAAATATCAATAAATCATGAGACTTAAAAACTTAAGAACGTTCCTTCTGCTTGGCCTGGTGCTGAGCGCTTTTCTTTTGTCGGCTCAGCCCATCGAACGGCTGGTCAAAATTGTGGTCACTCCCGATCATACCAACTGGCTGTATAAACCCGGCGAAAAGGCCAGCTTCCAGGTGGCTGTGATGAAAAACAGTGAGCTAATCCCGAATGTAAAAATCAAATACGAATTCGGCCCCGAACAGATGACACCGACCAAACGCGATTCGGCAGTGTTGAAAGAGGGCCAGTTGAAGATTGAAGCCGGAACGCTGAAAGAATCAGGTTTCCTTCGCTGCAAAGTTTCGGCGGTGGTCGATGGTGTTCGGTACGAAAATCTGGCTACTGCGGCCTATTCGCCCGATCAGATTAAGCCAACCACCACCTTGCCAGCCGATTTTGTGCAGTTTTGGGACAAAGCCAAAGCCGAGGCTGCCAAAGTTCCGATGGATGTAAAGCTGACTTTGCTGCCCGATCGCTGCACCGAAAAAGTAAATGTATATCATGCCAATATTCAGAATTACCGCCCTGGAATGCGTTTGTACGGTATTCTGTGTGTGCCGAAAAAAGCTGGAAAATACCCCGCAGTGCTTAAAGTTCCGGGCGCTGGCGTACGGCCTTACGGTGGTGATATTGCTATGGCTGAAAACGGAATCATCACCTTCGAAATTGGCATTCACGGCATTTCGGTTATTATGGACCCGTCGGTTTACCTCGATTTGGGCAAAACCACACTCGATGGCTACCCGTACTTTAACCTCGACGACCGCGACCGCTATTATTACAAACGCGTTTACCTGGGCTGTGTCCGGGCTATCGACTTCATCTATTCGCTACCCGAATTTGACGGATCAACGTTGGCGGTTACAGGCGGAAGTCAGGGCGGCGCTTTGTCGATTGTGACTGCCGGACTGGATTCGCGCATCAAATATCTGGCTGCTCTGTATCCGGCACTTTGCGATGTAACGGGTTATTTGAATGGTCGTGCGGGCGGTTGGCCTCACATGTTTAATGACTGGAATAAAGCTTTCAACGCCAAACCCGATAAAATTGAAACCTCAAAATATTATGATGTGGTGAATTTTGCCCGTCAGGTGAAAGCGCCCGGCTATTACACCTGGGGCTATAACGATGTGACTTGTCCGCCAACGTCGATGTATTCGGCTTACAATGTCATTCAGGCGCCTAAAGAATTACAGATTTACGAGGAAACCGGTCACTGGACTTATCCGGAACAAAACGAAAAACTCCGCAACTGGCTGGTTGGAAAATTGCTTGGTAATAAATAGAGAAGGAACATTTTAAATACGAGAGGCTGTATCAAAAGTCAGAACATTCGCGAATCTCGTCACCCCGAATTTATTTCGGGGTCTGAATTCAATGCGATGGGATCCTGAAACCCCGCCTGACAAGCGAGCGGGCAGGAAGTTCAGGATGACGGGGTCAATGACTTTTGATACAGCCTCTGTTTTTAGAATTGAAAATTCTATTTTCCATCCACAATAATCGGACTTCCTTTTTTGCTGTCCATGATGATGAGTTTGGCGTTGGGAGAAGTAGCAATGGCTTTAATCATTTCGTACTGCAATTGCCTGTCGCTTAATCCCGTGCTTAATATCTTCTGGTAATCGGCAATCCCCTGTGCTTCCACTCTTAACCGCTCAGCTTCCTGTGTGGCTTTCTGGAGTACAAAGGTCATTTTTTGTGCATCCTGCTCAGCATTAATTTTCGATTCGATGGCCGCTTTTACCGATTCGGGCAAGGTAATATTTCGTACCAAAAGTTGTTCAAGGATTAATCCCCTGTCCTTAAAATCATCCTCAATGGTTTTAAAAATACGTGCCTGAAATTCGTCGCGTTTGGTTGAATACAAGGCTACAGCATCATAATAAACAGCATTATCCCTGATCTTCGTACGACAAATCGGGCGAACAATGGTATTACGATAGTCGGTACCAATTTCTTTCAGGATACGTGGCGCCTGGTTCGGAATGACTTTGTACAAAACGGTAAGGTCAATCACAACTTCAAGTCCGTCGGCTGAGAGTACCCGAATAGCATCATCGCCTGATTTATCGCCTTCATCGTGTACGCCCGACATGGTGTAATTTTGTGTGCGTACATCAAAGGTAACTACCTCAACCAGCGGGTTGATAACATTTAGTCCGCTTTCAAGAATGTTGTTGTTTACTTTTCCGAAAAGTTTCTGAACTCCTACATCACCGGGTTCAATTTGTTTGACTGACGCGTAAAGTGCACCTGCCAGTATAACAAGAATTCCGACCAGTTTGATGGTATTGCCAAAAGGTTTCAGGGGCGATTCGTTTTTCGAAACCACAGTTCCAATTACAATAACTACGATACCAATAATGATGATGAACATTTTTTTTTTGTTTTAAAAGGTTAAAAATCGATTTGATTTTGTTTGGTAAATATACATGATATATGGGTTAATGTTTTGGGGATTACCGTTTAAATATAAGGAATTAGCGGCAGACTGGAATAAAACAGCGGTGAACTTATGAAAAAAGAAAACATAAGATGAAACAGGAGAAAAATATAAATTTGAAGGGCATACAAGCTTATTTATTCTGATATCAAATATTTTAATGAGTAATTATTTTAGCCGTTTTGCTACCAACAGAAGGTAAAATAATAGTATAAAACCCAAATTTCAATAAAATAGAATTTAACGAATTATGAAACTAAAAAATCTGATCCTTTTGTGTGGATTTATAGCTGTTCTTTATGGCTTTTCAGGTCCGGATGACCTGGCTCAATGGCGTGGTGCAAATCGCGATGGTATTTATCATGATGTGAATTTATTGAAGCAATGGCCTGCTGAAGGTCCTAAAATGCTTTGGTCTTTTGAAGGCCTTGGTATCGGACAGGGAAGTGTTGCAGTGGCCAGCGAAACCGTTTTTGTGACCGGAATACCCGATACATTAAATTCGGATGGTTATCTTTTTGCATTCGACACGAAAGGAAAACTCTTATGGAAAAAGAATTACGGTAAAGACTGGACTGGCATTTTTCCAGGAGCCCGCTCTACGCCCACTGTTGCCGGTGATTTGGTTTATCTGGAAAGTGGTAATGGGGCAGTATATTGCTTCAAAGCCAAAACCGGCGAAACCGTTTGGAGTGTCGATTTTTTTAAAGACCTGAAAGCAGACTCGGTTCAGTTTGGCTTTTCCGAATCGATCCTGATTGACGGTGACAAACTGTATTGTACCCCGGGGGGAAAAGAAAACAACATGGTAGCGCTGAACCGTTTTACGGGTGCAAAAATCTGGTCGAGTCCGGGTTACAAAGAAAAAGCTACGTATTGCTCGCCAATCCTGTTTATGCATAATGACAAAAAGCTGATTGCCAACCTTACTGCAACTTCCATTATTGGACTCGATGCCAATACCGGGGAGATGTACTGGCGGATACACCAGTTTCAGGATAATAAAATACACGCCAACACACCGGTATATTTCGACGGAAACCTGATTGTTTCAAGTGCTTCGCGCAAAGATAGTTCCGGGCTGGTTTCGTTGAAACTTTCGCCTGATGGCAAAAAAGCCGAAATTGCGTGGCGTAACAAAGAATTCATTAATCTTTCAGGAGGTTTCATTGTAAAAGATGGTTGCATTTATGGAGGAGCTTACCTGCAACCCAAATGGTTTTGTTTCGATGCTAAAACCGGACAGACCAAATACATTGCCAAGGAACTGGGTGGTGGAGCGGTGATTTATGCTGATGGACTTTTTTACTGTTATGCTGAAAAAGATGGCGAAATGGCGCTGGCTGAAGGCACACCCGAGCAATTCCGGATTATCAGTAAATTTAAGGTTCCGCTCGGTAAGGATCAGCATTGGGCGCACCCTGTAATTGCTGACGGTAAATTATACATCCGGCATAACGATGCATTAATGGTTTACGATATTCGGAGGAAATAAAGAATAAAGAATAAAGAAAACAGGAAACAGGAAAAGTGATCAGTGGTCAGTCGCAGTAATCAGCGGTTAGTCGCAGTGAACAAGTCATTGGTCATTAGAAAAAAAAGAGGAAAAAGGAAAGTGGTCAGTGTTCAGTCGCTGTAAACAAGTCATTATTCATTTTATACATAAGTTCTGGCCGGTTTTTCTTCACGGCCTGAAAGGCCAAAATATTCTAGCCCAGGGCAAAGTTGAGGGAGGAACGAACCGAAAAGCCGCCCTGGGTAAGGGATGCAGGAGAAAAACCGTCCGTGAGGATTCGATGAACAAAGTCAATAATCCCTTTCGGACGGAATTGCAAGACGCCATTTTATGAAAATACAAGGTAATCTCCTTCGTCCGAAATAAGATTTTCGCTTTGATGAACGTTATCGCACGGACGATTTTAATGCCCGTTCTCCAACCCAGGACGACACTCCTTCGTCGTTTGCCCTGGGCTAGTATATGCTGTCCCTTCAGGACTAAAATCCCAGATTCAATCATTCCCTATTATTTAAAAAGATATAATATTTTCACCCTCATGTAACGAATTGACTACTTTTCAGGTATTGTTTTCAGAAATGCATAGTTAATATCCTCTGAACGGAATTTTATGACGAATCATTTGAGCGACGAGCAACTCATGAAGCATCTGGCGGATGGCGATAAAAATGCTGCCGGTATACTTTACGACAGGTATCACGCAAAGGTATTCGGATACTTTGTGCGCATGACCAATGACCGGGAAGCCAGTCGCGATCTGACTCAGAATGTGTTTCTGAAAGTGATTAAATACTGCAGCAGTTGGAAAGAAGATAAAGTGTTTGCTTATTGGTTGTTTCATATTGCCCGTAACATTTCGGTTGATTTTCATCGCGGGGCCAAACGGTTTTACGATTTGGAAGGCGAACCGGAAATTGCAAGAAAGGAACAGGAGCAGGCCATCCGGAGCAGTGAATCACGCGAATCGTATGAGTTGTTGCTTGATGCGATGGCGAAACTTCCGCCGGGCTATCGAGAACTGATTGAAATGAACCGGTTTCAGGGTTTCTCCTACAAGGAAATTGCTGCAACTGTCGACTCAAACGAAAATGCCGTGAAAGTGAAAACATTCAGGGCGATACAGAAACTGAAAGAGATTTATGAAAAAATAATAGTAGAATAATCATGTAACGAGCCTTAACAGAATCTTCTATACAAATAGGAAAGGTAAAAGGCGAGTTCCATGTGACAATTAAAAAACAAATTATTACCACATGAACTGCGAAGAAGTAAAAATAAATCTGCCCGAATACATCGACGGGAAACTGGATGAACAAACCACTGAAGCCGTTCGCAATCATCTCGAAAGTTGCCCTGTATGCAGTGAAGTTCATGCTGAAATGAAATCGTTTTTGAGCTTCACCGATTCGTTTCCGGAGATTGAACCTCCACGTGGAATGAAAGCCGAATTTTTGGAACTGATGGAAGCAGAAATGCCGAAAAAGCAGAAACAAATTCTGATGGTTCCGGCCTGGCTGAAAGTTGCAGCGGTGATCGCGCTTGCATTGATGACCTATTCAGGAGGGTATTATTTTGGTGCAGAAAAGGGAAAGGAGCAGCATCAGCAGATGGAAGTGGCCCTGAACCAGACCAAACAGCAGGTTTTGCTCGCTAGTTTGCAGGATTTTACCGGGCCTCAAAAGATCGAGGCGGTTTATAATATCAGCCAATCGGGACAAACGGGCGATGCGCTGATCGATGCGCTGGTTTCAACCATGAACAGCGATAAAAATGTCAATGTTCGTTTAGCCGCCATTAATGCATTATCGGGAATGATAGTTAAAAATCAGCGGGTTAAAAATGAGTTGATTCGTTCGCTTCCACTTCAGGAAAACCCGTTGCTGCAGATTTCGCTGATACAGGTTTTGACCGAATCGGGAGTAAAAGAAGCCAAAGACGAAATTGAATCGATGGCCCGGAGCGAAAAAACCGATGATAATGTAAAAGCCTTTGCCAAGGATATGATTAAAGCCATCATATAGAAACCAGGAAATGGATTGATCGCCGGCTCAATCGCACACCTGAAAAAGTAAAAACCATTTAAAAAATAACAAAATGAAACGTACAATAATAGTTATAGCTGCTTTTGTTTTTCCATTGATTGGATTGGGGCAGATGAAAAAATACGAGTATACCCCGAAAGTGAAAAACAAAGTCGAAATCAAAAATCTGCTTGGTGAAATATCGCTGCAAAACTCTTCCGGAAATGCCATCGTGATTGAATCGGATTTCAAAATGGAGGTACCTGAACGTGCGGCGGGACTCAAATTGCTGGGATCCACGGAGGACAATACCGATCTTGGAGTCAATTTGAGCGAAGAAAACGGGATTGTCTCCATCGAGGGAGCCGTTAAACAAGTCAGGGAACACAAGTACAAAATTTCGGTTCCGGTTGGAATGGCTGTCAATCTGGATTACAACAGTCCGTTTGCCCAGGAGCAACTGGTGATTGATTCTTTTAAGGGAAGTCTCGAAATTCACACCCTCAATGCCAATGTAAAAATTACGAATTCAACAGGTCCGTTTGCTATCAATACGATCAGCGGAAATTTGGAAGTTATTTTCAGCAGCATCAATCAGGACGCTCCTACTTCAATTGCTTCAGTAAGCGGGTTAGTAGATGTGACTGTTCCCTCAGGCGAAAAAGCCACCTTCGGAATCAGTACCATCCAGGGAAATGTTTATAACAATCTTGATCTGAAAAGTCCGAAGGTAGCTGAAGCTGATAAACGGGCTGAAGGAATGAAAGCTATGCGGCACGAAATGGGCGAATTTACCCTGAACGGCGGTGGTCAGAAAGTATTGCTGAGATCCATTTCCGGGACCATTTATCTGCGTAAACGTTAATCCTCAAAGCCATGAAACGAATATTGATTTTGCTGCCCTTTTTGCTGGGCCTGGCCTGCTACGCCCATTCGCAGAAGTTGGTTACGAAAAATCTGGATGTTAATGGGAAAAAGGTGGAAATGAAGTTCAAATTCGCCGATACCATCAACATTGAAGCCTGGAATCAAAATAAGATTGAATTACATGTTTCAGTGAATATTGAAGGAAACCTCTACAACGATTATTATACCCTGAATGTCAATGAACGGGGAAATAACCTGGCTCTTGAGGAAGTGATCGACTTTGAGGGAATCAAAAAGAAAAGGGGCGATAATCAGAATTTTCAGATGGAGATTATTTATAAACTTAAAGTTCCTGCCAATCTGGAATTCAATCTGAATACGATCTCCGGACAAGTTGAAATGAAAGGAATTCTTGGCAAAATGGATGTGAACTCCATCAGCGGATTTATTGATTACACCGTTCCTCAAACCTGCAAAGCCCGAATTGATTTGTCGACCATTTCAGGCAATGTGTATTCGAATCTGAAATTTGAAGATCAGTCAACGAAGGAGATATCCTGGGTTGGAACCAAACGCAAACTCACGTTGAACGGAGGAACGCAGGATATTGCCTTAAAGACGATCAGCGGAAATATCTATCTTCGGAAGAACTGAACCCACTCGAGCCATTTATTACATAAAAAAATCCCTCCGGAAGAGTTTCATTCCGGAGGGATTTTTCTTTCTATTTTGCACTTAGCATTGCCTTGTATCTATCGCGGTAATACCAGGCCAGAAGAAGATTTCCGATCATTAGCAAAATAGCTACCGGTAATCCTTCGGGTGCCATAAAAAGATGGAACAACAAAATGTTTACATTAATCGGGAAAATAACTACCGTAGCAAGCGGAACAAATCTACCGGAAAGGAATGCCACAGAGCAAATAAGTTCAATCACTTTTATAGTAGTCAACATATAAACGGTAGCCGCCATGCCATCCATAAATATTTTCACATTACCAGTTGGTTCGGGTTGGGGCATGAGCTTAAAAAGCACAGTAATCGATGCAAAGGCAAACATTAGCCCCATCAGGATTCGGACAATTAAAACCGTGATTTTCATGTTAAATTTTTTTAGTGGTGATTATTTCTGATCTAAAAATTCTTTTAATGAAGTGCAGATAATCGAGGTCCAGCCCTCCACAAAATTGGCACGGGCAAAGTCTGGTTCATCGGCAGGAAATGTTTCGATTCCTTCGTGGGTAAGTTTTAACCTTGTTTGTGAGCCTTCTTCAAAAAGTTCGAACGAAACCAATGTATTGCCTTCATAACCTTCATAGCGCCAGCTATAGGCCAGTTTTTTTTCAGGAACAACTTCAGTAATCTGACAGATATGTAAATATTGACGGTCTTCTGCCGGTCCGCCCCAAAAACGAAATTCAAAACCGGGTTCCGGCCTGAATTCCTGAAAGTCGAAATACCATTGTTTCACGGCATCTTTATCGGTGAGGGCTTTCCATATTTTGTCAACCGATGCCGAATAAACTTGTTCGATAATGATAGGTTGGTTTGTCATAGGGTAACATTTAGTTATTTATTACGGCAATAAAAACCAGTAGAGTAGGTAAAATGTTTTATTTAATACAATTAACCTTCCAATCCTGATATTTTTTGATGATTTTTTCCGGCTCGTCGGTGTACCAGCTATATCCGTTACGGCGTTCGTAGCCAATCTCTTCCAGTGTACTTTTTTTAATGCCGTCGCGATCAGAAACATACGGTAGCCCTGTTTCCAGATCGTAAAAGCGTGCCCACATATCTCCGGCTGCTGGATCTGTTACTAAACGACGGTCTTTTTTGCCTTCAGTATTTACAAAATTATCCCACCGGATATTTCTCAGCCGGTGAGCATCAAGCCATTCAATAGCTCCCTGAACAGCACGCTTTATTTCTGTTGATGGATTTTGGATTTCCATCAGAATTTCGAGCAATCCGACGGATTCAGAGCCGCTAAAAGAAGGTAGTTCGTAGGCACGTGCTTTGGCAGGCAAAAAAGTGAATTCATCATGCTGTGCGCACCAAATCGCAGGCTTGCCGTTGACTGTAATTTGTGTCTTCAAAATAATCTCAATTCCCTTTTCCCATGCTTTTTGTGATTGGTCAATCAAATTTTGATCAGAAATAAATGAAAATATGGGTTTCCGGTCGTTGATTTCTTTCAGGAGTTTCATCAGCCTGTAATGGGCATCGTCGTTGAAGGTGATATGCGTATAATATCCTTTCTTCAAAGGAAAAAACATGGGCCAGCCGCCATTTTCATATTGAGCTTCCAGAATAAACCGGAGTCCTTTGATTACTGCATTTTTATAGTTTTCGTTCGTTGTTTTTCCATACATTTTGGCCAGAAAGCGCATTTCTGTGGTTGTCGCGCCATTGTCAAAAATTGCATCCTGATTGTCCTTGTCTTTCAGTATTTGGTTTTTTTCGGCATCGGAGAGTGTCCGGTGGAACGCTGTGTTTTTTGGCCAGCCTCCCAAGCTGCGCTGATAAAGGAGAAGATTATCAGCAATCCGTACAGATTCCCCGGTTCCAAACCATTCTTCAGGCATTCCGGTAGCTACCGACATCCAATTTCGTTCAGAAAGAGGTTTTTGTGCCATTATTTTCAAGCTAAACAGGTAGCCAACAGAAATCAGAAAAAGAACTCTCACAATTTGCATACGTTGGGCTTTAAAAAATTACTTCGGCTTTCATCCCTGAAAAGTATCCGTATTTATCTGCTGCATGGTTGATTAATTGCATCTCTTTTTTATTGTGCGGCCTGAAGTGGTCAAGTTCAATCAAAACCTGGTCTTTTTTTAATGTTCGTTTCCATACTCCTGAAATTTGACCATTCACAACGATTACCGGCCAAAAAATACCATTGTTGGAAATAGCCTTTTTATGATGGTCGGCAGTGATGGCAGCGCTGCGGTTTTTATAGCTGATCAGGTATTCGTCGAAGGCGGGTAGCAGATAAACGGAGTCGGGTGGGGTAGATGCTGGTTTGATTGAATCCTCAAACCAATAGGTTTCTGTTCCGATGGTTTCAGAGATCAAGGTAGATTTGTTCATTTCCAATGCTTTTCGGGCTTCTGTAACTGGTAAACCCGACCACCATATAAAATCAGGCAAAGTAGCTGGACCATGACTGGTAAAATATATTTTTGCCAGTTTGGACAGCGCTTCATCTTTGGTCAGTGTTCTTTTTTGCGGAACCCGTTCATTCAACAAGGCAAAGGTTTGTTTTTTACCCTTCATAACACCGCTGCAAACCAGGCCATTAATTTCGGCATCCAGCATGATGTGTGGGAACCGTTGCTCATCGGTGTTTATCCCGTCCCGATTGAAAAAAGGTTTTAACTCCTCACGGGTAAGTGCCTGGTTTCCCTCCAAAGTTCTGATCAGAATCTCCCGGCTTTTTTTTAGTATGGTTTCAGTAAGTCCCAGATCCCTGTGCCTCGATTTGGTGGCCGATTTGATTTGTGGGGCAGTGAGTTCAAGCATCCAGTAAATATCGTCAGCAGACACAAAATGCCAGGTAGGGCGCATCAGATGCGTGCGGATGATTTCGCCCTGATTAAATGCTGATTCAATTTGTTCTTCAGTTATATGTGGTAAACGTGAACCAATTGCCCATTTTGCCTGATTGTAATCCTGCGCCTGCATAGCACCCATCCATGCAACCAGCTCTTTTACAGTTTTTAAACCTGGTGATGCAATTTGCTGATTCAGTAGGCGAAGTGAGGATATGTCTGAGAAGTTTATTGACATTCTTTGAGATGACTATGGATTTAAATTTGAAATGTCTTCACTTTAACTTCATTACGCATCCTCAAAAATAACCACAGCATAAAAAACAGGCTTAGCAGGAAGAAAAGCGTAATCGCAAGCACTGAAAAGCGCATGCTGCCCGTAATGGCCTCAATAGCACCAAAACTGAAAGTTCCGGCTACTGTGGCAAGCTTCTCCATAACATCGTAGAAACTGAAGAATGAAGTGTGATCAGTGGTATCGGCAGGAAGCATTTTTGAATAGGTACTTCGGGCCAGAGATTGAGAACCTCCCATCACAATTCCTATAAAGAAAGCAACTGTCAGAAACTGAATGGCATCGGTAATAAAATACGCTCCTACACAAATAACTGACCACGAAACAATCGTAATCATCAGGGCACGCAGGTTTCCCAGTTTTTCAGATATCCGGGCAAACATCCAGGCGCCAAGCATTCCTACCAATTGTATCGCCAGAACTGTTGGGATAAGTACATTGTCCTTCAGTCCTAATGATTTTTCACCGTATGTTGCAGCCATGAACATGGTGGTCAAAACACCCATCATCAGAAAAAAGAATCCTGTCAGGTATAAACTTAGCTGGTATGATTTCCGGATCTGGTTAAATACCATCCGGAGTTCCTTATAACCGTTACTGAGAACCGAATCTCTTGTTATCCTTTTCCTGAAAGTATATTTGGGTAACCTGCTAAAGGTAATTTGTGAAAATGCGATCCACCAGATAAAAACCGTCAGAAATGAGATGCGTGCAGGCAAAGAACTATCTTTTTCAATGCCAAACAATTCAGGTTTCATGATCATGAGCAGGTTGAATAACAACAAAACAACTCCGCCCAGGTAACCCATGGAGTATCCTCTTGCACTTATTCGGTCCTGGTCTTCGGGCTCAGCTATGACCGGAAGAAATGAATTATAAAACACAATGCTGCCGCCGTAACCAAATGTGCCCAATGCAAAGGCAATAATACCCAGTTCGATATGATTTTTATCGAAGAAAAACAGGGCACCGCAGGCAGTTGCTCCAATAAGTGTGAAAGCACGCATAAAACCCTTCCGTCTGCCGGTGTAGTCGGCCATAGACGAGAATAAGGGCGAACCAATGGCAACCAGCAAATAGGCAGCAGCAATGGCCCAGGAGTAAAGTACCGTGTTAATAACCTCAATTCCGAAAAAAGAAACGCTGAAATCATTGCCTGTTCGGGTAATGGTGTTGTAATAAATCGGAAAAATAGCTGATGCAATAGTAAGCTGATACACTGAGTTTGCCCAATCGTACATGACCCAGCCTCGAATTACACGTTTATCACCTTTAACAATGGTTTGAACACTTTTTCTGCTAATCATATGCTTCCCGGTTTTGGAGTTTGCTAATATACAATTGTTCAAAGTTCTTCTGAAATAATGTTCCTGTATTTATTATAAAGAAATGAGATGGCTAATAGCAATATTCCCAACGACACGAAAACAATGGTTTTTGATATCGTATCAAGATGCGAAATGTCGTAAACAAATAGTTTTATCAGGGTAATCCCAAATAAAACGATTGCGCCAATACGCAGGTATTTCTTCTTTTTCCAGATACCCAGTGAAATAAGGAACAGCGAATAGCAGCCCCACAGAATTGATAATCCAAGTTTGTATGATTGGGTCGATCCGGCTATATCCATCCAGCTAATCAACTCACTACTCAGCATCCAGATTACGGAAATATAAAGCAAGATGTCGAAATCTATTCTGAAATCCCTCTTCAAAAACTGTTGTCTGACGTAGTGATAAGTATAAATCAGAATTAAACCCACAAACCCAAGTGAGATATACCTGATACCCAGATAGAGTGGTCGGCTGAAATTTTCCTGAAAAGCCAATTTCCCAAGGTAAATCTCACGAAATTCACTTAAAAGATATAATCCTTCGATCAGGAATACTAAAATAGCCAGGGCATTCAATCCCAGGTTGACAAATCCCAACAACTGATTTTGGAGTTTTCTGACATTTACAATAGAAAGGACGAGAAGGAAAACCAAAGTATAGTTGTGAACCCAAATCGATTTGAATTTGATATAATCTGATTGCTGGTAAATGACAGGCTCTATTCCGCCAGCCTTTATTACTGCTGAAGAATCGGCATACAGTTGTTGAAAATAGGAGGTAATTTCAAGCCTGAACATGAAATAAATGGAGAAAATAAGCATAGCTGGAAGAATTCGCGAAAACCACTTCAGCATATCTTTCTTCAATTGCAGGGTAGAAGAATACTGCTTTATCCGGTCAATTTTTAAAATCATTCCCAACGAAGCCACAAACAATACCGATGTCAAAAAATGAATGTTGGCTAAAGGAATTATCCTTTCCAAAGGTTTATTCTGATGAAAAGCATAACCAATTCCCCAGTCGTGCAAAAGACTTAAAAATGCAAGCAAAATCAGCGGGTAAGCCAGTAATTCATAAATCTGACTCCCCTTTGTCCGGCCTATCCAGAACAATAATGCAGCTTCGCCAGTCCAGAGTAAGGTTACCCAATTTCCGTTTAATTGTACAGGGATGGCAATGGTAATAAATACGATGAATAGTCCCAGAATCATGTAAAACAAATTGGTGTCGCGGTGCTTTTGACTATAAATGAACAGACTCACAAAGACATGAATAATAGCATTAACAATGGCAAAACTGCCCTGTAACAACTTCCCGGTTTCATGAGAGTTTAAAATAGCATAGCCAAATGCGTAAAAAATAAAACTGTTTGCCAGCAGAAGAATGACATCTTCTTTGCCGAACTCTTCTTTCTTCCGGACTTTGTAAGCTAAAAATGTGGCATAAAAGAGTAAAAAGAAAATGGTTATAAAGGTTAAAGCCATTCCGAAATGCTCCCCAACCTGATAGCCAGACTGGAACCACGAAAAGAAAATGAGCCAACTCAAAAGAAATGACGAATAAAACAGTGATTTCCAATACTTGATGAACGAAATGGCCAGAATGCCTGCATTGAGAATAGTCATGTATCCAAAAAGAATGGCGGCATTGGAAGTTTCGTCACCCAACAAAAACGGGACAGCATAGGCACCAACCAAACCGATATGAGCGATGACTTGCTTGTTGAGATTTATTGCCGCCAGTACGGTAAATACAGTAAAGAATACCATAATCAGGAATGCAGAGGTCTGAGGAATCAACTGGTAGAAGCTATATGCCGCAAAGGTCATGAAGTACATGATGGTCATGGCTCCGCTAACCAGTACGGCGCTGTAATTCTCATAGTTATTTTTCAACTTTATTCCTGTCCCAAGCAAAACCAAGCCCATTAAATAGCCCAACAAGATGCGCATAAGCGGACTAATCAACTGATGATCGATGGAGTATTTGACCCCAATAGCCGCGCCAATGACGGTTATGGCAATCCCTATTTTGCTGATCAGGTTTTCCCCGATAAATTTTTCAAGATTGAACCCTATCTTGGTTGGATGACCGGAAAGTGTAGTTTCATGCTGTGTTTTAGTTGGCGCATCAATCAATCTTTGAGTTTGATTTGAGTGTGTCTTTTCAGATTCGGAAATAATTTGCCTTTGATGAATAATTTTTGGAATTTCCTGTTCTTCTTTTACCCTTGACGGTTCCTGAATGTTTTTCGCTTTCAGTCGATGTATTTCCTCTTTCAAATTATTAATCTCCATTGAAAACAACTCCTGTCGTTTTAATAAAACATCCAGTTTACGAAGTAATTCATGGATGTTTTCAGGATTTTCATTCATCATATCAGGATTTTTTGGTTTTACATTACATCAGTGAAATGCTTTCTAGTCAGGTACAGATCGTCAGGATTTATTGCATGAATTACATTTGATCTGATTAAAATTAACGATGCCGAAATGATTTTCAAATTATTTCAGGTAAAAGTACTTTTCGGCTTCTCAAAAATAGTATTTATCAGATTACAAATGGATATTTGAGTTTTTGAGTTAAAAGTTTGAATAATACCCTGAAAACAAGTGTGAAAAATACACCTATTTTATTATTTTTGGATGATTACATTTTTTGCACCTAATCAAACTATATCTGACATGAAAACCTTCCATTTTATTCCCGTTCTTTTGTTTGTATTATCTGGATTGATTTGTATTCAGGCTCAAGGCCAGACTGTTGGACGGGATTATCCTATCCGCCCGGTACCATTTACCTCAGTTCAGGTAACCGACTCTTTTTGGGCACCACGCATCAAACTGAACCACGAAGTCACCATTCCTATTGCACTAAAGCAATGTTATATAACCGGACGTGTCGATAATTTCAAGGTTGCCGCAAAACTTAAAGAAGGTAAATTTTGCACCGAATATCCATTTGACGATACCGATATCTATAAAATTATTGAAGGAGCAAGCTATTCGCTTCAAACCACTCCGGATCCAAAATTGGATGCACGTTTGGATACCCTGATTGACTTGGTGGGCAAGGCTCAGGAGCCTGATGGCTATCTTTATACCAACCGGACAATTGATCCGCTGCACACCCACGACTGGGCTGGTTCAGAACGTTGGGAAAAGGAATCGGACCTGAGTCACGAATTGTACAACAGCGGTCATTTATTTGAAGCGGCGGTTGCTCATTTCCAGGCTACAGGGAAACGTTCATTTCTGGATATAGCCATTAAAAATGCTGATTTGCTGGTTAAAAATTTTGGTCCCGGAAAGCTTTTAAGATCGCCAGGGCATCAGGTTGTTGAAATGGGATTGGTGAAAATGTACCGGGTTACCGGGAAAAAGGAATATCTCGATCTGGCTAAGTATTTTTTGGATAGCCGGGGTAAAAATTCACCTCATAGCCGTGGAGAATATTCCCAGGATCATATTCCGGTCATACAGCAAACCGAAGCTGTGGGACATTCAGTCAGGGCAACCTATATGTATTCCGGAATGGCTGATGTGGCTGCAATTACCGGTGATATGGACTATTTGCATGCGATTGATAAAATATGGGACGACATCGTCAATTATAAATTGTACATCACCGGAGGGATTGGCGCTGCTGCCGGTCACGAAGGTTTTGGGCCAAAATATGAATTACCAAACATGTCGGCCTATAACGAAACCTGTGCTTCAATCGGTAATATTTACTGGAACTACCGGCTTTTCCTTTTGCACGGCGATTCAAAATATTACGATGTGCTGGAACAGATTCTATATAACGGAATGATTTCAGGAGTGTCACAAAGTGGCGATCATTTCTTTTATCCTAATCCACTCGAATCGATGGGACAACACTCGCGCAGCGAATGGTTTGGCTGTGCCTGTTGCCCCAGTAATGTTTGCCGCTTTATTCCTTCGGTTCCGGGATACATGTACGGGCAAACTGATTCGCGTCTGTACGTCAATTTGTTTATTCAGAGTAAAGCAAACATAGTTTTGAATAATCAGAAACTTGAGATTGAACAGACTACTCAATACCCGTGGAATGGAGAGGTTAAATTTATGGTCAATCCTGAAAAAGCAAATTTGTTTGAACTGGCTTTGCGCATTCCGGCGTGGTTGTCAGACAAGCCCCTTCCCGGAAATCTGTATGCTTTTGCCAGTGCGCCCGAAAAGAAATTTGAGCTTAAAGTGAATGGGAACCCTGCTGTTTACAAGATTGAAAATGGTTATGCCATTATCAGTAATACATGGAAAAAAGGTGACCAGGTAGCACTTTCATTGCCTATGGAAATTCGCAGAGTTGTTGCCAACGAAAAGCTGACGGCCGATAACAATAAAGTTGCGTTGATGCGCGGCCCGATGGTTTATTGTGCCGAATGGCCCGATTTTCAGGATAAGCATGTTTTGAACCTGATTTTAAACAGCAACGAAGTGCTTAAATCTGAATTTCATCCTGAAATCCTCGGAGGCGTGGTTCTGTTGAAAGGAAAAGCAAAAAATTCGGTTCGGGTTAATGATACACAAACCAAAGAGTCAGTTGTGAATTTTACGGCCATTCCCTATTTTTCCTGGGCGAATCGTGGTTCAGGTGAAATGGAAGTTTGGTTTGCCACAAAAGCAAGTGCGTCAAAGCCTTTGCCAGCGCCAACAATTGCCTCGAAAAGCAAAATCACTTCCGAAACAGATCTGAAATCTTTGATAGCTTTGAACGATCAGATTCTCCCGAAAAACTCCAATGACCGGGAAGTAACCTATTGTCATTGGTGGCCGCAGAAAAATGCAAGCCGGTGGATTCAGTACACGTTCGAAAAGCCTGTAAAAGTATCGGTTGTCAAAGTTTACTGGTTCGACGATGCACCGTGGGGTGGTTGCCGGGTACCTGCTTCATGGAGAATTCTTTACCAAACTGCTTCAGGCGAGTGGAAAGCAGTTGAAAACACAACTCCATACGGAAATGAAAAAGATAAACTGAACGAAGTAAAATTCACTCCTATAGAAACGTCAACACTCAAACTGGAAGTTCAGCTTCCGGTTGATAATTCATCGGGTATTTATGAATGGATTGTTCAGTAAGCGGTCGTTCTTGATAAAAATATAAGGACTAAAAGTAATTTGTGTTCAAAGATTTGATTGTGTAAATCAGCTAAAAGTATATTTTTGCATCAAATTGTCATTTTTACAATAAACCAACCTTCATACAACAACAAAACCAGATACGATGAGAAAGCTAACTTTATTTATTGCAACGGTACTCCTGTTGGGAGCCTGCTCACAAAAAGTATGGGAGAAAACTTCAAATGGAGTACTTCTGCATCCAAAATCTACATCTGAAAAAGATGCAAAAGCAATTCGTCTTGAAGTAGTGAATGATCAGATTATTCGTGTGGTAGCTTCACCAACCGGCCAGTTTTCAACTGTAAAAAGCCTTTGTGTAGTTGATCAGTCATCTGTTCCAGTCCAATTTGAAGTGACTGAACAGAACGACAGCGTTATCTTATCAACTTCAAAAGTGAAGGCAAAAGTTTCAATTGCTTCAGGAGCTGTAGTATTCTACGATGAAAATAATCGGGTAATTCTTCAGGAACGGAATGATGGAAAATCCTTTTCTCCGATTAATGTTGAAGGCACGAGCGGATATTCTTTTTCACAAGTGTTTGATTCGCCCGATGATGAGGCGTTTTACGGACTTGGGCAACACCAGTCAGATGAATTTAATTACAAAGGCCGGAACGAAATCTTGTTTCAGTACAACACCAAAGTATCTGTTCCATTTGTCGTTTCCAACAAAAATTATGGAATTTTATGGGACAATTATTCGGTGACTAAATTTGGCGATCTGCGTGATTATTCTGAAATGGATTTGTTCAAACTCTACAATTCTAAAGGCGAAGAGGGTGGTTTGTCCGGTATTTATTATACCAATTCGGATACCAATCGGATTTTTGTGAATCGGAACGAGTCGGCCATCGATTATGAGAATCTGACCACAATCAAAAAATTTCCGGAAGGATTTCAGTTCAACAACTCAACCATTGTCTGGAAAGGACAGATTGAACCCAAAGAATCGGGTGAATTTCATTTCAAACTTTATTATGCTGGTTACACTAAAGTTTTTATTGACAATGAACTTGTTGTGCCGGAACGCTGGCGTACGGCCTGGAATCCGAATACCTATAAATTCAGCAAAGAACTGGAACAGGGCAAGAAATACTCTATTCGACTGGAATGGAAACCCGATGGAGGAACTTCGTACATTGGTCTGAAAGCCTTAAGTCCACGGCCAAAAGCTGATCAGGAAGCATTGACACTTTCTTCGGAAATGGGCGATCAGATTGATTACTATTTCATTAAAGGAAATAACCTGGACGAAGTAATCAGCGGTTATCGCACAGTAACCGGAAAAGCGCAAATCATGCCGAAATGGGCGATGGGATACTGGCAGAGTCGCGAGCGCTACAAGTCGGCTGACGAACTGGTAAACGTGGTCAAAGAATATCGCAAACGCCAAATTCCAATCGATAATATTGTGCTCGACTGGAGCTACTGGCCAGTAAAGGATTGGGGTTCGCACGATTTTAATCCGGAGTTTTTTGCTGATCCTGCCGGGATGGTAAAAAATGTACACGATCTGAATGCACACATCATGATTTCGGTGTGGCCGAAATTTTACCATACCACCGATCATTACAAGGAATTCGACAGCAAAGGCTGGATGTATCAGCAGGCAACAAAAGACAGTGTTCGCGACTGGATTGGAAAAGGTTATATTGGTTCGTTTTACGATGCCTACAATCCTGATGCCCGCAAATTATTCTGGGCTCAAATGAAGGAGCACTTATATTCCAAAGGTTTTGATGCCTGGTGGATGGACGCTTCAGAGCCTGATATTCTTTCGAATGCGAGCATAGAATACCGGAAACAGTTGATGACCCCGACTGCATTGGGACCGTCAACCAAATATTTCAATGCTTATGCACTGATGAATGCCGAAGCCATTTACAACGGTCAGCGCGAGGCAGATCCCAATAAACGTGTATTCCTTTTAACCCGTTCAGGTTTTGCCGGATTACAACGCTATTCCACAGCAACATGGAGCGGCGATATTGGTACCCGATGGGAAGATATGAAAGCACAGATTTCAGCAGGATTAAATTATGCCATTTCAGGAATTCCATATTGGACGATGGATATTGGTGGATTTTGTGTTGAAAACCGTTATGTAAGGGCCAAGGAAGGTTCAGCGGATTTAGATGAATGGCGCGAATTGAACAGCCGTTGGTACCAGTTTGGCGCTTTTTGCCCGTTATTCCGCAGCCATGGTCAGTTTCCTTACCGCGAAATATACAACATGGCTCCGGAAAATCATCCGGCTTATAAAAGTATGGTTTACGCGAATAAACTTCGTTATCGACTAATGCCATATATTTATTCGCTGGCCGGAAAAACGCATTTCGAAGATTACACCATTATGCGTGCGCTGGTGATGGATTTCAATGGTGATAAGAAAGTTGAGAATATTGGAGATCAATACCTATTTGGACCATCACTGATGGTGGCTCCGGTTTACCAATACAAAGCCCGCAACCGTGAAGTCTATTTTCCGGTAGCCAACGGATGGTATGATTTATACTCCGGAAAATACACCGAAGGCGGACAAAAAATCAGTGTTGATGCGCCTTACGAGCGAATGCCTTTGTTTGTAAAAGAAGGTTCGATTGTACCTTTTGGACCTGAAATTCAATATGCCGGAGAGAAACAGGCAGATGCGATCACCTTATATGTTTACACTGGAAAAGATGCTGAATTCATTTTATATGAAGATGAAGACATCAACTACAACTATGAAAAAGGTGCATTCAGCACCATCCGGATCAATTACAACGAGCAATCAGGCAAATTGACTATTGGCGATGTTCAGGGAGCGTTTGACGGCATGTTGAAATCGCGTAAATTCAATGTGGTGTGGATTGGTAAGGAAAAACCAGTTGCTTTCGATTTGAGCATGAAGCCTGATGCCGAAATCACCTACGAAGGTAAGTCGATGGAAGTAAGCAGGTAATTGGGTGCAGCGATTTTCAATCGCTGAAATTAATAGCGATTGAAAATCGCCACACCCTCAAAAAAACCTTTTTCATAGCTTTATGCTTTGGAAAAGGTTTTTTCTGTATGATAGCATACATATTTTCTTTTCCTTTGCATGTAATCCAAATGTTTTTAGCTGAAAGATGATCAAATATGAGTGAAATGGAAGATATTTTTCAAAAAATTGGTACAACTCAAACCCTGAGTCAGAAAATAGAGCGAAATATCGAACGGGCCATCCGCGAGAAAAAACTACCCATTGGGGCGAAACTTCCTTCTGAACGTGAACTTTGCGAAATGTTTGCAGTAAGCCGCACTGCGCTTCGTGAGGCCTTACGAAGACTAAGTGCCCGTGGTTTGATCGAGATCAGAAAGGGGAGTGGAATGGTGGTCACCAAAATTGAATTGAAAGATGCTATCAGTTCGCTCAACTTGTATTACGACTTGAAATTCGATGAAAACCTGATCAGTCAGATCATCGAACTAAGGCTGGCTTTTGAACCTGAAATTGCAAAAATGGCTGCCTTGAACCGCACTGATGAGGATTTGAAAAACATGGAGGCCAACTTGGTTGAGTTTGCCAAATGTAATCCGGATAACACGCAGCTTGAATCAGATATTGATAACCGTTTTCACCTGGCAGTTGCCCGGGCTACCGAAAATCCATTTGTGATTATCACGATGGAGCCGGTACACAATTTATTACCCAGAATGCGCAATTTCATTTATGCCAACATCGATGGTGAAAAAGAAATTACTCTCGGATACCACAAGGAAATTGTTAATGCTATTCGCGAAAAAGATGCAGAGCGTGCCTATGAAAAAATGCAGGCACATCTCGACAGGAACATGCAGGTTTATAATAAGTTCTTTAAGCATTCGTAGATTACGACTTACCTGAAAATAACTAAGGCAGCTCCAATCGGGCTGCCTTAGTTATTTTCAAGAAACTTTTCCAAAGCTTTATTACAAATTTATAAAGCTTTTTAGAAACTGTTTAAATTTATATTGAACCCGCTTCGGGGTTCTCAAACTAGTTAGTTCGTTTGCCTCCGGTTTCACCGGAGGTTATTCAAATTCAAGTCCTTCGGACTTCTGGCTCGTTAAAACCCTGAAAGGGTTTGATTTTAATAACCGTGGGTGTTAACCCACGGAAAATGAACGATATAACCTAGCAACCCTGAAGGGGTTGAACATTGACACATGGTAAATAAATTAATCTTAAACAGACTCTAAAAGGTAATAATTTTAAAACCTGTACTTTAATGTAACCAAAGCCCCATTGTTTGTAAATGAAAAGTAGAAATCTCTGTTTTTATAGGCAATACCGGTGGAAGTACTCTCACCATTTGTAAAAGCATAATTTATTGAAGGATTAATCTCAAAACCTAACAATATGGAAGGATTAATCTTATAGAAAAAACCAAGACCAAAGCCAATTCCAGGAATATATTTATGAACGTCAGTATCTCTTTGATTCGATGGGACTCTTGGATCTTCAGTAGAATAATTCGTGTAATTATAAATCATTTGTATATTCAATCCATAAGTGAATTCCAGGTTGTTCGTTGATTTCTGCTTTTCAATCCCGATAAGCAATCCTCCATTAAGACTTGAATTTGTTGAAACAAAAGAACCAAATGACGGAGTATTTTTATGAAAACTCCCATCCAAATTAATTACTCCCACTTTAAACCACAGATCGTCAGAAATAAATCTTGCATATTTTAACGATAGATCGTCGAAAGTCAATCTACTGGTTGAAACTGAGATTTCATTTTTCAAAGTCGTGGATTGAGTAGTTTCCTGGGCATAAACAGCACAATTGAACACAACTAACAAACAGACAATAAAATTGAATAATTTTTTCATGGCTAATGTTTTTAGTTTTAGTTCAATAACGTGACGGAAGTCTAAATATTATTGATTACTAAATTTTGATAAACAAAAAGTTTGCATTGCCATCAGCCGAGAAAATAATAAAATGTTCATATAAAAAATAAGGCAGCTCCAATCGGGCTACCTTATTCATTTTTTACTGACGGGGTGACTTGGAGTCACCCCGTCAGTAGGAGTTCTCATAATTATGCAAGGATTTCTTTTACCTGGTTGTAAACGTTTTGTGCTGTAAAACCAAGTTTTTCATCCAGAACAGTATATGGAGCAGAGAATCCGAATGATTCCAGACCGAATACTTTTCCGTCGGCGCCAACCAGACCTTCAAGATTAACAGGCAATCCGGCAGTCAGGCCGAATTTCTTTACTCCTGCTGGCAATACACTTTGCTGGTATTCTTTGCTTTGGCTGCGGAATAAACCTTCAGAAGGAACAGAAACGATGCGGCATTTGATGCCTTCTTTTTCCAGCAATACCTGGCCTTCAACCAAAGTAGCAACTTCAGAGCCACTTGCCAATAGAATCACATCAGGAGTACCTTCGGAGTCGGTTACAATGTAAGCGCCTTTAGCAGCCTGCAGTGCTTCAGCATAACGATCGCCTTTCGAAGGAAGATTTTTGATGTTCTGGCGTGAAAGAATCAGAGCCGTTGGAGTATCAATATTTTCAAGAGCAAGTTTCCATGCTACAGTACCTTCTTCGCTGTCGGCCGGACGAAGCACCAACATCGAGTTTTGTCCGTGATGGTTTTTTAGTTTTTCCATCAGGCGGATTTGTGCTTCCTGTTCAACGGGTTGGTGAGTTGGTCCGTCTTCTCCAACGCGGAAAGCGTCGTGAGTCCAAACGTATTTCACCGGTAATTGCATCAGGGCCGCCAACCGTACTGCTGGTTTCATATAATCGGAGAAAACAAAGAATGTTCCGCAAACCGGGATAACTCCGCCATGCAGAGCCATTCCGTTCATGACAGTTGCCATAGTCAGTTCACAAACTCCAGCCTGGAAAAATGAACCAGAGAAGTCGCCTTTGGTAAATGCTTTTGTTTTTTTCAGGAACCCATCGGTTTTGTCAGAGTTTGAAAGGTCGGCTGAAGAAACAACCATGTTTTCAACTTCGCCGGCGAAAGCTGCCAAAACAGTGCTTGATGCTGCACGTGTTGCTGTTCCTGCTTTTTGTACAATTTTACTGAAATCAAATTCAGGAGCCGATTTGCTGAAGAATTTAGCCAGTTTTGCAGCTAATTCCGGATTAGCCTTTTCCCAGGCTTGTTGATCTGCTTTTTTCTGAGCAGCTGCTGCAATCAGTTCTGCCTTGCGGGCATCAAACATCGCCTGAACATCGTCGAAAATAACGAATGGGTTCTTTGGATCGCCACCCAGATTCAGGATTGATTTTTCGAATGATGCGCCTGCTTCGCCCAATGGCATACCATGAGTTTCGCAGCGTCTCTCATAGCTTGATCCGTCTTCTTTTAAAGCACCCAAACCCATAATAGTTTTACCAATAATCAGGGTTGGTTTTTCTTTTTCAGATTGTGCTTCTTTTAAAGCAGCACGGATAGCATCAGCGTTGTTGCCTTCAATGGTAACCACTTTCCAGCCCCATGCTTCGTATTTTTTCGCGGTATCTTCGCAGGTAACATCTTTGGTTTCAGTCGAAAGCTGAATGTCGTTCGAATCGTAGAACATGATCAGGTTGCTCAATCCAAGGAATCCAGCTATACGTCCGCCCCCCTGAGAAATTTCTTCCTGAACACCACCATCGGAAATAAATGTATAGGTTTTGTGAGCCATCCATTCGCCAAAACGTTCTACCATAAAACGTTCAGCAATTGCTGCGCCAATGGCCATTACATGTCCCTGACCAAGCGGTCCTGATGTATTTTCAACACCACGTACAGGTTCAACTTCAGGATGCCCCGGAGTTGGGCTTCCCCACTGACGGAAATTGGTGAGTTCTTCCATGGTGTAGTTTCCAGTCATCGACAGGATTGAATACAACATAGGTGACATGTGTCCAGGATCAAGAAAGAACCGGTCGCGGTTGATCCAGGTCATATCACTCGGATCATAATTCAGAAATTCGGAATACAATACAGTGATAAAGTCGGCACCACCCATAGCGCCACCGGGATGGCCTGATTTTGCTTTTTCAACCATAGATGCCGACAATATCCGAACGTTATCAGCTGCTTTCGTAATAAGATTTTTTTCCATTTTTTATAATTTGATAGAAATTAGATTTTCTGTTTTTGTTTATTGAGTAGAGACGTAATATATTACGTCTCTACAAAAAAAATTACCCGGCAAAGATAGCAATTACGCTATGTTTTTACCGGGTAAATCTTCGTTTGCGGGCAATTATTCATTTTAACTAAACATACGATCTTTCAATTTTAAATGATTATGCCTTCCTCATTCCGCATATTCAAACTCCCTTCCCTTGTGGGGAAGGGGTGGGGTTGGGGCTGTTTATTTAGGAGGAAGTATTCGAACCATCACTACGCCATCAATTGCAGAAATCATGTCTTTTACAGTCGAAGGGACATTCCCGTCGATATCAATAATATTATAGGCAATTTCGTCCTTATTTTTGTTGAGCATATTGGAGATATTTAATCCTTCCTGTGCTAACAATGCTGAAATCTGGCTAACCATTTTAGGAATATTTTTATTGGCAACAACGATTCGTGTTCCTCCGTTGCGTTCCATTTCAGCGGTTGGGAAGTTTACCGAATTAACAATGTTCCCATTTTCAAGATAATCTATGGTTTGATTTACAGCCATAATGGCGCAATTGGTTTCCGACTCTTCGGTCGATGCACCCAAGTGAGGAATGGCAATGATATTTTTAACGTTGATCAGTTCATCCTCAGGAAAATCGGTGACATATTTTCCAACTTTTCCGGATTCGATGGCTTCAATCATATCCTGATTGTTTACCAGACCACCACGTGCGAAGTTCATGATTTTCACTCCGTTCTTCATCATTTTCAGTTTGTCTTTATTGATGAAGCCCTTGGTTTCTGGCATCTGAGGAATATGGATGGTTACAAAATCAGCATTGGCCAGCAAGGATTCAATTCCCTCAGCCTTTTTTACGTTTCGGCTGAGTTTCCATGCAAAGTTAACGGAAATATAAGGGTCGTAACCCAAAACATTCATTCCCAAAGCCTGAGCTGCATTGGCAACCAAAACACCAATTGCTCCGAGTCCGATTACAGCAAGAGTTTTACCTCTGATTTCGGTTCCTCCAAAGTTAGCCTTTCCTTTTTCAACCAGGCCGGGAACTTCGCTTCCTTTTCCTTTTAATGTTTTTGCCCATTCAATTGATCCTGCAATATCACGCGACGCCAGCAACATTCCGGCAATAACTATTTCTTTAACTCCATGTGCATTGGCACCGGGAGTGTTGTATACAACAATTCCTTTTTCGGTACATTTTTCAACAGGGATATTATTAACACCAGCGCCGGCACGGGCAATGGAAAGCAGACTTGCAGGCAACTCCATTTCGTGCATGGCCTGACTGCGAACAATGATAGCATTTGGACTTGCAAACTCACTGGCAATTTCATATTTATCAAGAGGGAAAATTTTCAATCCTTCCGGATCGATCTTGTTTAATGTCTGGATTTTGAACATGATGTATAGATTTAAAGTATATTTTGGCTTTGTTTTTTGCTTGTTAAAAGTATGACAAATATCAGAATATTATTTAAATCTTACTTTTTTTCTTCGAAAAACATCATATTCCAATAGGATTAACTAGGAATTACTTCATAATGATCCTTGTCCTGTTAAGTAGGAAAGAAATATATTGAGCTAAAAATTTAATGTAAACCGAATGTTAATAAATGTAAAATTTTACTAGTTTTATGGCAAGGAAAAACAACCTGTCTTTTTTCCTTATCTCTTAACTAACGTACAAGTAAAATTAACCTAACTATTAACCTAAAACTACTGCCCATGAGCTGATTTTTATTGACGAAACAATGCAATCGATTGTAAACTTTCGTCAGGTCATTAATTGGGGTTAAAAGCACCCAACAATCTCCAGAAATTCAAACTTTTTTTAACCAACTAATCAAATTATGAAAAAAATTCGAAGATTAGGCTGTTTCCCTTTTGGAAATGGATCACAAATTCTTTTGAAGATTAAATTACTTTCTGTGGGTTTGTTATTTGGATTTATCACTGTAGCTGCAGATGGTTATTCCATTTCAACAAATCCGGAGCAAGTGATTAATCCTGTCGAGCAGCAAAAGCAAATCACCGGGAAAGTTAGTGATAGCACAGGTGCACCAGTACCTGGAGCCACTGTTTTAGTAACCGGTACCAATATTGGTGTAATAACCGATTTTGACGGAAAATTCACACTTAATGTTCCATCCGATGCCAAAACAATTACAATTAGTTTTGTCGGTCTGATTTCCAAAGAAATTGCTATTGGTAACAGTACCGACTTTGCTGTTGTTCTTACCGAATCGAATATCGGAGTTGAGGAAGTCGTTGTTGTTGGTTATGGAACGCAGAAGAAGGAAAGTGTCGTTGGGGCAATTACTCAGGTTGACAACACTACACTGATGCGTTCAGGAACAACCAATGTTACCAATGCTATTGCGGGTAAACTTTCCGGCGTTTTAACCATGCAGCAGAGCGGTGAACCAGGAGCAAGCGATTCGGAAATCGTTATTCGCGGTATGTCCAGTTGGAACGGTAACCAACCGTTGGTTTTGGTTGACGGTGTTGAACGTGACTTTACCGATCTTGACCCGAACGAAATCAATTCATTGTCCGTTTTAAAAGATGCTTCGGCCACAGCTGTATTTGGAGCAAAAGGCGCAAACGGTGTTATTCTGGTAACTACTAAAAGTGGTTCACTGGGGAAACCGAAACTCGATTTTTCGGCCTCATACGGTGTGCAAAAAGCTACGCGTATTCCGGAACATATCGATTCATATACGACTATGTCGATGTTGAATGTTGCCAGAATGAACGGACAACAATACACTGATTTGTTGCCGGAAAGCATTTTGAACGAATACCGGAATCCTTCGTCCCCATTAAAGGCCCTCCAATATCCGAATGTTAACTGGTTCGATGTTTTGACCAAGCCTTATGCACCTTCGGTAAACGCTAACTTCAATGTAACCGGAGGAACCAAATTCATTAAATATTTTTGTTCGTTGGGATTCACAAATGAAAGTGGATTTTTTGAAGCCAAAAAAGATGGTTATTACGATATGAATTATCATTACACCCGGTTTAATTATCGGGCCAATGTTGATTTTGAGCTTTCTAAAAACACTGAGTTATCTTTCAAAATGGGAGGTGAAACAGGGATTAAAAATCAACCTAACAGTTCGCCCTGGCGTAACTTATACGCCACCAGTCCGGCACGTTTCCCGGCTTACTTCCCCGATTGGGTGCTGGAACAAGTTCCTGACACGGATTATCCGGAAGAGAGAGGTATGCGACTTGCAGAAGCTTTTGGTGAATATACCGGTAATCCCTATACTTCCTTGAACACCGGGGAATTCAGACAATATGTTGATTCGAAATTATATACCGACCTTATTTTGGATCAGAAACTCGATTTTATAACTGAAGGTTTATCTTTCAACAGTAAGGTTTCTATGAGTACCTATTTCAGGAACAATGCCTTGCTTGCTAACTGGGCTTTCCCCCAATATAAGCTTGATTATACCAAAATTGGTACCACTACCAATCCATGGACACGGTCAGGGCAAGGAAATGAGACTTACAAACTATCACCACTGGACATCAATGTTGGTGCTCTTGAAAATGATTATTACCGCGATTTATACTATGAATTCGCTCTTAATTACGCCAGAACCTTTGGCAATCACAGTGTGTCGGGTCTGGCTCTGATGAACCGCCAGCAGAAAAACCAAAATACGCAGTTTGCTTATTTCAATGAGGCTCTTGTTGGTAGGGCAACCTATGATTACAGTCACAAATATCTGGTTGAAGTCAACGTTGGATATACCGGTTCTGAGCGTTTTGCTCCAGGCAACCGGTTTGGATTCTTTCCTTCAGGCGCTATTGGCTGGGTAGTTTCAGAAGAAGCTTTCTTTAAAGCTGCAGTTCCTTTTGTCAGCAAAATGAAATTACGTTATTCTGATGGTTTGGTTGGTAGCGACTATGCCCGAAGCAGATGGCTCTACCTGAGCAACTATTTTAAAGATGGACGCGGATACATTCAGGAAGATCTTGGTGCTAACTTAACTGCCCAATGGGAACAAGCCCGTAAACGCGACATTGGACTTGAATTAGGTTTGTTTAAAGATCAGCTGAATATCGTGATCGATTTGTTTGATGAACAGCGTGATCAGATGTTGCTTGTCCCCCGAAGTGTGACAATGCTGATTGGTAACTCGTTCAAGGAACTTAATCTTGGCCAGGTAAAGAAACATGGTATCGAATTTGAAATTGGCTACACGAAACAAGTGAACGACAATCTCAATTATTTTGTGAAGGGGATAATGGGATATAATGAAAACCGTGTGATTTTTAAGGACGATCCACCCTATGCACCCGAACATACCAAGCTGGCAGGCAAACCACTTACCGAAATGCTAAGCAATGAATTTGGACTGGAAGGATTGGAATTGAGTGGAGTTGAACTTACCGGGGGCGGTTATTATTCTTCGGTTGATGATATTCACAACAATCCATCACCAATTGCACTGGAAAAACTAAACGTTGGAGATTATAAATTCCTCGATTACATGGTTGATGGTACCATCACCGCACTCGATAAACACCCAATTAAAGGTTTAACTTACCCACCTTTTACATTCTCCTGGTCAGGTGGTTTTACTTATAAGAAATTTGACTTTAATTTCATGTTCCAGGGGAACCTTGGTAAATACGTTCAATACAATCAGACTTATGAAGTTGAATTTATCAAGGGAGACTGGCGTGTACACAAGTCTCAGTTAGATTACTGGGCCCCGAATAACCCCACTTCAAATCACTCTACGTTGCATTACAGCGGTAGTTCAAGTGCCGATATTTTGTTCTGGGGTGGTGGTGAAGCCGACCGCGGATATCAGGTTATGATTGAGGATCGTTTCTTCCGGAATGCCGATTATATTCGCCTTAAAGAGGTTTATGCCGGCTATACTTTTAGTCCTGAATCCCTCAAACAACTCGCTGGCATTTCCAGCTTCCTGGTTTATATTTCAGGCAACAACCTTTGGACATTTACCAAACTCCTTGAGGGTGACCCTGAACGTAAAGACTTCCAGCAAGGATTCTATCCACAGATGTCGACATTTAAGGCAGGTGTGAAGTTCGTATTCTAACAGTTAAATCTTTGATTATGAAAAAATATCTTATTTTAATATTACTGGCAGGGATGATGATGGTAATTTCTCCTTCTTGCCTTGAAGAATATCTCGATCAGGCACCTGAATCAGGGCTGAATGATGTGGAGGTATTCTCCAAATATCAGAACTTCAGGTCCTACTTCTATGGAGTGTATGAAGGTCAGAAGTATTTTGGAACCAGTGGCTGGCGAGATTATAACATCAAAAATGCATTTCCGCTTTATTTCGATTCATGGGATCAGAAATATACCTGGGAAGGAATGACTGATGCAGCAGATATGGGACGTTACATGGAAGGGCATACTTTTAAAAGCGGACAGGTTTCTGCCTTTATTAACAAATTTACCTACGACGGCAACAGGAAACCTATTCTGGAATCCATGTTTATGGCCATTCGTAAATGTAACATGGTATTGGCGAATATTGATAAACTTCAGGATGCCGAACAGGAAATTAAAGATGATTTTGTCGGTCAGGCCCATTTTGTGCGTGCATTTTGTCATTTCGAATTGATGCGTATTTGGGGTCCAATGCCATATCTTACCAAAGTGATCGGAGCTGACGACCAGTGGGATATTCCACGTTTATCGAAATACGAAACTTTGGCTGCCATTGCAGCCGATATGGACACTGCTGCTACCTTTTTTGAAAAAGCCGGATTGATGCGCCGCGACCCGGGACCCGGACAACCCGGACACCTTGCCGATCCTGAACAGGCACGCCCGAATGGTACTGCCGCAAAAGCATACAAGGGACGTGCTTTGCTTTATGCTGCCAGTCCTTTGAATAACGATAAAGGTGTAAAAGCCTGGGAAGATGCGGCCAAAGCAAACTGGGAAGCCATTCAACTGGCAGAACAAAATCTTTATGGCCTGTTGAGTGCAGCCGATTACAAGAAAAATTATACAGGAACCACTTATACCAACGAACAAATTTGGGCATGGACCGCAGGTAACCTCACCTGGAACAACGGTTTTTTCCAGGGGATAGTGTCTGGTGTAATTGGCGATAGTAAATCTTCGTGGTCTGGTGTTTGTCCATCGCAGAATTTCGTTGATAAATTTGAAACCAAATGGGGAGAACCGCTGAATACAGAAGCCGACCGTCAGGTTGCCATTGCTGCGGGTCATTACAACGATCAGGATCCTTATAAAGACCGCGACCCGAGGTTTTACATCGACATAGTTTACAATCAGGCCCCATTAACAGGCTGGTCGGGTGGTAAAGCGCAGATATGGTTCGAGAGTAAAGCTGGAGCTGTCACTTACGGCGAGCTTATCAATCCAACAGTCTATTTGGGAAGGACTTATACCGGTTATTACATTCGGAAAATATGGGGAGAAGGCAGTACCAAAGACAGAAAATCAGTGATCCATACCGACCCGCTGATCCGTTTGGGCGAACTATACCTGAATTATGCCGAAGCTGCCAATGAGGCTTATGGGCCAAATACCCCGGCCCCTGGCGCAACATTAACCGCAGTTCAGGCAATCAATATAATCCGCGCCCGTATTAAACAGCCTGAAGTTTTACCTGCCTATACTGCCGATAAGGATATCTTTCGCGACAGAATTAAAAACGAACGCAATATTGAACTGGCTTACGAAGGGCATTATTACCACGATATCCGTCGCTGGAAAGATGCACCCAAAGCTTATACAGGCCCAATGTATGGAATGGAGATTGAAAAAGTGCCGGTTAGTCCAACCTATCCTACAGGATTTATGTACAAACGATATCCACTATCAGCCGACCGTCAGCCTGCATGGAAAGAGGCTATGTATTATCTGCCATTCAATACGGAAGATAATTTTAAAATGAAAAAATTTGTTCCAAACGTTGTTTGGTAATAACCCGATAAAAATGAAAAATATGCAAATTTATCATACCCTATTTCAGAAATACCGGTTTATCGGAATCTTACTTTTATTCATTTTGTTTGCAGGAAAAATTTCGGCACAGGATGTTGATAAAGTAAAAGCGAAACCGGTAAATATCACTGTTAAGGTAACCGACGAAAGCGATATTGCTGTTGCCAATGCCTTTGTAGTTGTTGGCGAAGGTGTTATTCATAAAGAAACCGATCTAAATGGTTCATGTTCAATTTTTGGTCTTCCTGATGATTTCGTAACTGTAACAGCGTTCGGTTATGAAAAAAGTATCACTTTTATGACCCAGTTAATTGAAAACAACGTGATTAAACTCACGAAGGCGAAACTTTTCATGACCTCCGATGATGTTGTTGAACTGCCTTTTATGTCAGTTAAAAAACGAAAATTAACCGGAAGCGCCTATGTTATTGACGGAAATCTAATGGATAAATATCCATCTACCGATATCCGAAATGCATTGACAGGTATAGCTCCCGGATTGGAAGTAAGGGAAAATCTTGGGATGCCCGGAATGAGTGCCGAGGAAACTTTGGGCGTTTTTGGAATTTCAGAAAAAATAAGTGTTAATTCCCGTGGACTTCGGATGAAATACATCATCGATGGTATTCCGACTGAAGTGACCGAAATGCCGATCGATCCAAGTGAAATCGAAAGTTTGACCGTAATTAAAGATGTGGTTGCCAAATCGATGTTTGGACCTGCTGCTGCTGACGGGATTATTTTAATCAAAACCAAACGCGGAAAAGCACACGACCGAATCATCAATGTGAACATTGAAAAAGGGATCAGTGTGGTTGACCGTTTCCCGGAATTTGTTTCAGGTGGTGATTATGCCCGGTTAAACAATACAGCCAGGACCAACAGTGGATTACCGGCTTTGTACAGCGATGAGGCCATTGCGGCTTACGATAAGAATGATCCTTATGATATGGTTTATCCCAGTGTTAATTACCGTGATATGATGCTCAAAAACAGCATGGCTTATAACAGGGCCAATATGTCATCGTCAGGTGGTAACGATATTGTACAGTATTATACCTATCTGGGTTACAGCGGCGAAGGCGATATTTATAAAATTGGCGCTCCGGCCGATTACAACAGGCTTAATACACGGGCAAATATTGACATCAAAATCAACGATGTGATCAAGGTTCAGTTCGACTTCTTTGGGGGTTTATCGTTCCGCCGTTCGCCAAACTATGGATTTGACCCGGAATTTACATCTGAAGGTACCGATAACCCGGTATTGGATATTGTCGAATTTGGTAGTGTTATCAATGAAATTACAGCCACTCCGCCAATCGCCTTTCCTGTTTATGCCAATAACGATCCAACATTCGATAAACCTTGGTACGGGGTAAGTTCAAATTATAAAAGTAATCCAATTGGTAACCTGGTACACAATGGTTATTATACCGAATCGGGCCGTACGGGCGCTTTCAATGTGGCTCTTGATTTTAATCTGGACAAGGTTGTCAAAGGATTAAAGTCGAAGAGTTATATCGGGTTTAATGCGTTCAACCTGCTTCGTATCGGAAAGGCCGAAGATTACAGCGCCTATATCGTGACACCAACTGCTGTACCAAATGCAGACGGAACGAATTACAACCTCTCGAAAATTACCGAACACAACAGTGTCGATCAGGCAGATCAAGCCAAACTACACGACTTTTATTTTCAGCGTTTTGTAGTTTATGAAACATTGAGTTATGAACGCAAGTTTGGTAAAAGTGATATTCAGGCATCAGGTACCTATTACCTTTCAAAAATTCTGCGTAACGGAATTGAAGAACCTGAACGTCAGCAAAACGGGATACTGACAGGTATTTATAGCTATGATGACAAGTATAATCTTCAGGGAGTACTGAATTATTCGGGTTCGTCGAGTTACAGCGCCGATGCACGAAATTTCCTTTCACCAACAGTAGGAGCCAGTTGGGTAATTTCAGAAGAAGGATTTATGAAAGGGGCTAAATTTATCAATTACCTGAAACTTCGCGCTGAAGCTGGTATCCTGGGTTATGAAAGTTTTTCGGCTCCGTTCGCTTACAGGGACCGTTATAATTACAATACCTCAGGATCCGCGTTTGGACCACACTCAACCAACCAGTGGTTCGGCTCAAGTACCGATAACCAGGTTTACCGTACATCGCCTAACCGGACAGGTAACCCACTTTTGGATTGGGAAAAACGCCGCGAATTTTCTGTAGGATTGGATGCTTTAATGTTAGGCGAGAAACTGTCACTTGAATTGAACTACTACGACAATGTTCGTGATGGAATGGTTTCCCAGCTGACCAATACCATTCCTTATGTGGTAGGGATTTCAGGAGCCAGACCAAGGGCCAACTTTAACAAAATCCGTTACTTTGGATTGGAAACCGGACTTACATACAGTAAAAGAACTGGTGACTTTAAATATTCAATCGGAGGAAATGCCACCATTCAGAATTCTGAAATTCTGAAATATGATGAGGCCCACTACAGGTATCCGCATCAGTCAAGAATTGGCACACCTCTGGATTCATACTGGGGACAAATTTATTTAGGTAAGTTTGCCACTGATGCTGATGCCATGGTAATACCACAGTTGTATGACGATGAGTTACATGCCGGCGACCTGCAGTACAAAGACATGAACAATGATGGTGTTGTGGATGATAATGATGCCAGCAATATAGGGCATACGTCTCCCCGGTTGTTCTATTCGTTGAACATCAAATTTAGTTATAAAAATTTCGATTTTACTGCTATTGGAACCGGACGTGCTTTTTACGATATAGCCCTTACCAGCCAATATCACTGGAATGGATGGGGTGACAATACCTATTCCAAATTCGTGAAAGACAACATTGGCGGAAGATATCCGAAACTAACCTATTACAGGGTAAACAACAATTTTGTCGGATCTGATTTCTGGTTAGAGAAAGGTGGATTCTTCAAGATACAGAATGTTGAAGTGGCTTATAATGTGCCGGTCAGCAAAATGAACATGCCTGCAATAAGGGCTATGCGCATTTTTGTTCATGGTTCGAACCTGTTGACATTCTCTAAGATTAAAGATGTTGATCCGGAATCAATTTATTCAGGGGTGGAAATGTATCCATTGTTCAAGACTTTCACCGCCGGACTTAAATTAACTTTTTAAACGATGACGACTATGAATACAAAGAAAATTTTATTATTGGGTACGTTGCTCGTTTTTCTCGCTTCCTGTGCCGATTATCTTGAACCATATCCAAACGGGGATATTTCAAGTGAAGATATCTGGGAATATCAGAATATCGTGCAGGGTTTGGTTGGGCAATGTTACGATTATATGGACAACAATGATGGCCGTGGTTACAACAACAACAACGGGGCCTACTTCGATTGTGCTACCGATAATGCTGTCCGTACCAGTACAACTGACAATCTTCGTCGTTTGGCAGTAGGCGCAATTACTACCAGTCAGGATCCTTTTCGCGGTTATTGGGACATTGATTACCGAGCCATTAACTCTGTTAACACTTTTCTGAAAGATCGTATGGGTTACAACACCCGTTTTATTGTCAATGCTGATTGGAATACGCTTGTAAAAAACCGCTTGCAGGGTGAAGCTTTTGCTTTGCGTGCCTGGTTTCAGTGGGACCTGTTACAACGATTCGGTGGTAAAGGCCTGAATGGTGAAATGCTTGGCTACCCCATCGTTCTCGAACCATTGAGCGTAACCGATCCTACCAATATTCCACGAAACTCGTACGATGAATGCGTACAGCAAATTCTGGCTGATTGCGATTCGGCATACAAATACCTTCCAATTGCACACCGTGATTTTTTGGTGCCAAATATAGGCGATAGGGTTTATGCAGGAGGACGCTATTGGGGCCGTTTAGATGGGATTACTACACGTGCAATCAAATCGAATGTGTACCTGACCTGGGCAAGTCCGCTTTTTAATCCGGGAAATGATAAAAGCCGTTGGGAAAAGGCTGCACAATATGCCAAGGAGGTCATTGATTTTAAACTGAAAGTGGACAATGTGACCAACGGCTTTAATCCGGTAAATCAGGTTAACTGGTTTAATCCTAATTTCCCGGGAATTGTATTTGCTTCGAGGTATAATAATACCAATGATGCCATGGAGCGTATGTTCTATCCGGGAGGTTTTCAGGGTAACGGAACTATGGGAGCTTCTCAGGAATTGGTCGATGCTTTCCCAATGAAAAACGGCTATCCGATTACCGATCCGAAGAGCTTGTACAATCCTGCTGATCCTTATAAAGACCGTGACCCGCGTTTTTACAGTGTGATTTTCCACAATAATGCACAGGCTAAAAAGAATAATACCGGTGCTGTGATGTATACTTTCGAAAACTGGGAAGGTGGAAAAGATCAGGCTAATGCCACATCAACCAACAGCCGCACCAATTACCACATTAAAAAGATGGTTTGGATGGGTCTGAACTGGTCAGATGCTTCACCCAATCGTCAGCCTCACTCTAAATTTTACATTCGTTGGGCGCATATGTGTCTGAATTTTGCTGAAGCAGCCAACCATGTAGTAGGTCCTACCGATGCGGCAAAGTTTGGTTTGTCGGCAAAGGATGCAATTAAGTATCTTCGCACTCGGAAAACATATGATGGGGCAACCGGATTTACTACCGATCCGTATCTGGATGAAGCGGCTGCTGCCGGTGAAGCATCATTTGATAACCTGGTAAAGAATGAACGTCGGATTGAAACCTGTTTTGAAGGATTCCGTTTTTATGACCTTCGCCGTTGGGGTGCATCTATTGCCGAATTGAATAAACCGGTACATGGTGCAAAAATCATTAAAAATGCGGATGGTACATTTACCTATGATTTGAATGTTGAGGTTGAACCACGTCAGTTTTCCTCACGTTTTCTTCCGATTCCATACGATGAAATGCTTCGCATGGATAAGTTGGTGCAAAACGAAGGTTGGGAAGCATGGAAATAAACCCTTTAAAAAGAAAAACAATGAAAAAGATATTATTTCTTCTGTTCGTATCATTAGTGCTTAATGCATGTTACGACGATTACGTCAAAGACTATGATTATGATGGGATTTATTTCCCTTATCAGATTGATGTCAGAACTCTCGTGGTTGGTGAAGGCATGAAAATTCAGTTTGGTGTGGCCCTCGGAGGTGTTAGCGACAATGTAAAGGATCGGATTGTCGATTATCAAATTGACAACTCGCTGATTAGCGCCCAAACATTGGCTTCAATGAAAGCTGCTGCTACCTATATTAAAACAGCAAGTACTCCGGTAACTGAACTGAAACTTTTGCCTGTCAATTACTATCAGTTAAGCGACAACAGCCGGTTTGTAATTAAGGCTGGTCAACATTCCGGTACAGTTACCCTGAAAGCAGATTCAGCTAAATTTCTGGCTGATGCATCTACTTTGATACCGACTTATGCACTTCCTTTACGCATAACAACGGCCGATGCCGATACTGTACTTTTATCTAAAAACTACGCAGTTATTGGCTTGAAATACGAAAATATGCTTTTCGGAAATTACTGGCATGGTGGGGTTATGGTCGAAAAAGATGCAGCAGGTGCGGTGCTGAAGACAATTGCTTATTACACAACAATTAATGGGCCAGTCAGTAAGGCCTGGGCCCTGTCAACTGTTGAACCAATGGCTCTGACTGCTAACGGGTATGCTGACATTACCAATCCTAGCAAGCAGGAAATAAAGCTGACCCAAAGTGGTGGAAAAATTACCGTAAGCAGTTTACCGGGTGCAAGCGTACAAATATTACCCGACGGGGAGTGTACCTTCAATCAGGCTAAGTTGTTGCAAAACCGTAAGATCTTCCTGAAATACAAATACGTAAATGCTGCGGGTAATACCTGTTATGCCACTGATACACTCACATTCCGCAACCGCATCCGCGATGGGGTAAACGAATGGCAAGATGAAAATCCAGGCAATTACAAATAATTGGCGGATTATTATTCAATGAAAAAACGGCTGTTCCCATCAGGAGCAGCCGTTTTTGTTTATAAATTTTTTCCTTTCTTTGCCGACCAAACTACAAACATGAATATTGAATTTTTAACTCCCCGGGTTTCGAAACATTACCTGCTTCTGGTTGCCGCGCTGGTCTGGACTTTTGCAGGTGGAATGCTGTTGTTTAGGGGATTTACATTTAATGAAACTTTACCACGTCATTGGTTCATCGAACTGATTGCGGGAATTTTTGCCGGATTGCTTTTTTTTAGATTTTTGTTTAACCGTATTTCGTCAAAACATGTATTTCGCATTCAGAACTTAGCCATTGAACATCCGTGTCTGTTCTCCTTTTTTAATTTTAGAAGTTACCTGATGATGTTCTCCATGATTACGCTGGGTATCGTGCTTCGCAAATCGGGTTTTGTCTCTCCGGAATTTCTTTCGCTGATGTATATTACAATGGGAATACCATTACTAATGTCCTCATTACGCTTTTACCAAACGTTTTTCAATTTCTGAAAGCCACCTGTTGATCTATTTTTGGCATATCACAATTAAGGGTAAGCTGGTTTCATTCAACGGTTCCGAATGAAATCCTCCATAAAATTCAAAATTTTTAAATCCGGCCTCTTCCAGTAACTCCTGAAGCTTGTTTTTGCGGATAGGATACAATTTAACTGAATTTGGAATTTCCAACCCAGTTGATTTTACTGTTAGTATAGTATCAAAATCAATCAATGCTGAGCCTTCAATAAATCGGTATTTCCGTTCAAACCTGATGTGTTCATTGTCGATCAATGGAAGTGAACTGATCTGATGATCCAGGATATGCTGATAATTCAAAATCTGAATAGTGAGTTTTCCTTCCGGAAGCATTACTTTATGGGTAGCCCGAATGAATTTCCTGATGTCGTCATCACACAGCAAATGAACCAGCGTATTTCCGAAGCAGATAACTGTGTTGAAAAACGCTTCCGGATAATGTTGATCCAAAATGCGCATGTCTTGATGACCAAAAATTGGGAAAAGGGCATCTTCCTCTTTGGTATTAGTGGCAATGTCGATCATTTGTGCATCAAAATCAAAACCCCAGGTTGGAAATCCAAAATGAGTAAGGGCAAACGACAAGTCTCCGATGGCACATCCAACGTCCAGTACTTTTGCTCCATTGTATGGAAGTACTTGTTTCAGAAATTCAATCTGAGCCGGGTTGAATGGAAAAATATGCTGGTAGTATTGTGCAATGCTGGTGTAAAACATAGTGCAATTGTTGGATGGTTAAATTGTTAAATGGTCAATTGGTTTTACATTCATAATTCATAACTCATAACTCATAACTCATTATTCTATTTCGGATACTCTATACGGACATGATAGATGCTAACCAGTCTTTCGAGCAACGTGCTTTTCAGGATACTGATATCACGAAAGGTCAGGTCTGAATTGATCAACTGGTTTGATCTTATTTTTTGTTCAACCAGGTTTTCAATCATTTCACTAAATGAAGCAGCCGTTTTCTCCTGCAGACTATGCGCTGTCGCTTCAATTCCATCGGTAAGCATCAGCACAGCCATTTCCTTGTTGTGAGGCAAAGGTCCGGGATACGAAAATCGGTTAGGATCAATTTCTAAACCCGGATTTTCTATTTGATACTTTTTGTAAAAATAGTTGGATTGCGTTGTGCCATGGTGAGTGGTGATGAACGAGATCAGGATTTCAGGTAATTTATATTTTCGCGCAAGCAATACTCCGTTCGTTACATGATCAATAATTATTTCGGCGCTCTTTAAATAGTCAAGACTATCATGCGGATTCATTCCAACGGCTTGATTTTCTATAAAATATTCCGATTTGTAAGTCTTTCCGATGTCGTGATACAATGCTCCTGCATACATCAGAAATGGGTTTCCGCCAATTTTGTGGATTACAGCTTCAGCCATGTTTGCTACCTGAAGCGAATGCTGAAAAGTACCGGGAGCTTCTTCTGCCAATTTGCGTAACAAAGGCTGATTCGTATTCGAAAGTTCGATCAGAGTTACATCCGACACAAACCCAAATATCCGTTCAAAAATGTCGATGAGCGGATAAACCATAAAGATAAAGAAACTGCTGATCCCAAACCATTCAATAACTTTCCAGTTGATCGTTTCGAGGCTGCCCTCCTGAACCAAGGCCATGGCCACATAAATAATGGAATAGGCCAAAAACACCGCGAATGCTGATATGACTAAGTGTGACCGTTTATGAAGTTTATTCAGGGTAAATACGGCCATGATTCCGGCAATCATTTGCAAAATGATGTATTCATAGCTATTCGGGGCAAAATATCCAATTAACAGCGTGGTAACCATTAGCGAAAAAATGGCAGTGCGTGAATCAAAAAAAATACGGATAAGAATAGGCAGGATAGCCATCGGAACCATGTAAATGTTAAGCGATTTTACCTGGGTGGCAAAAGCTGCCATAAAAACCATCAAAACGATCATCAGGATAATAAAGGAAAGTTTTCGTTTGTGTTCGAAAAGTTCGCGGCGGTAAAACAACAAATAAAGGAACATCATGACGATAAAGCTTGAAATAATAACCAGGCGACCTGCGATAACCAGGAAATACTCCATATTATCACCCCTTTTGGTTTCATAAGCTTGTTTCAGTGATTCCAGTATCTGGTATTTTTCTGATCCAACTAAATCACCTTGAAAAATAATCCTTTCCCCGGCCTGAACCATACCTTTATTGGTCGAAAGTTTGTCGACCAATTGTTTCTTTTCCTGCTGATTGAGTTTCTCGTCAATATAGAGGTTGTTGGTGATGTAATCATTCAGATTTATTTTTTGAACGATGTCGGCGTAATGAGACCCTGCCAATTTTCGGATGGTATCGTTAATTTCCTGATAGGCCGATTTAATGGAATATAGGCTTTTTATATCAATTTTTACCGCTTTATTTCCTTTAACCTGCATCACTTCCGACTTACCCGTCAACTCTTCATAGGAGTTGACCGATTGAGCTACAATACCGGCTTTGTACATCCCCAGCAAAATATCGGGAAGTTGTTTCAGTTTTTCGATAGATTGAATGGTAGGATTGGTTTCTGTCCACTTTGAAAGGGCGTTGGAGAACTCTTTCACTTTAATCGTTTCAACCAGCGAATCAAGGGTGAAATAAGGGATAAAAGTTTTTAATATGGAATCGTTTTCGAACTTAACTTCGGCTTCAGTTTTCAGTATGGCAAAATTAAACGGGGCAATTAACGTTTCGTGCCGCCAGGGGCTCCCTTTCTGAAATTCGTACTTAAAGCGGCTTTCTCCCGGAAATACAAAAAAGATTAATCCAATTCCGGCAATAAAAACCATGATCAGGTAGGTGAGGTGGTAGGAATGGTTCAGTTGGGTTAATAACTTTTTCATAAGTTCTGAATTTTGAAAACCTTTGCAATTTAGAAAGTAAGCGTGAAGTTTTATCTTTGATAAAATAAAATTAGTAAAATCTTCGGAGTTACATTCATTTTGGTTATTCTGACAAAGTGTTTGACCCATTTAGAGCCTGTTACTCCGATAAATTTACCAGTTATAATGAGCATGAAGGGATAAATGACAGTTGATAGAAATTGAATTTCATGTGAATTTCCTGCTTCGGTTGCAGGCGTGTGTGTCCTTTAAAAACCAAATTATAACTAAATGAACTACGGCATTTCAGGTTTAAGCATTATTCCTGTGCGCAGGGATCCGTCGGAGCAAAGTGAAATGATTACCCAGATTCTGTATGGTGAACATTTTGTAGTGAACGAGATCATGATGGGATGGGCACACGTAAAACTTGCCTATGACGGTTATGATGGCTGGGTTGATATGAAAATGATTACACCGCTGACTGAAAAGTCATACCAGAAAATTGTTCATTCTCCTTTTGCCGTAAGCACCGACATTTTCAATATTATTCCAGTTAATGCCGAGCAAACCATGATGATTGTGGCCGGAAGTACCTTGCCATGCTGGCGTCCTTACCTGAAAGATTTCTCCATACAATACGACGTTTTTCATCATACCGGAAATTTTACCTATAAAAAACCGTCCAATGTTCGTAAAACCATTATTGATCAGGCATTGAAATATTTTAATGCTCCCTATTTATGGGGTGGACGTTCACCTATGGGAATTGATTGTTCTGGCCTGACTCAAATTATTTATAAAATGGCCGGAATTGTGATTCCGCGAGATACGAACCAGCAGGTTCATTGTGGAACAGCCCTGAGTTTTGTTGAAGAAACCAAACCCGGGGATTTGGCATTTTTTGACGACGAAGAAGGTCGAATCGTGCACGTCGGTATTATTTGGGAAAAGAATAAAATCATTCACGCTTCAGGAAAAGTCAGGATTGACAACATTGACCAGTTTGGTATTTACAATGTGGAAACTAAACGGTACACCCACCAGATGAGGGTTATGAAGCGGATCATTAAAGACTAAACAGCCCCACCCAAACCCTCCCCGAAAGGGAGGGCTTAAAGCCTCACCCTTCGGGGGAGGTTTGGAGGGGGCTTTATATTATCTAATCGTATGTACACCTACCAATATCCCCGTCCTGCTGTAACCGTTGACGCTATTTTAGTCAGCCCCAACAAATCTGTTTTATTGATCGAACGAGGCAGAGAGCCCTATAAAGGTAAATGGGCGCTTCCGGGCGGATTTATTGATATGGATGAAGAATTGGAAACTGCATGTCAACGTGAACTGGAAGAAGAAACGGGCATCAGGGTGGATGAGTTGAGGCAATTCCGTGCCTATGGTGGAGTAAATCGCGATCCGCGCCATAGGACCATCTCCGTTATCTTTTATGCTTTTACTGAGGAAGAATTAATCCCCCGGGCAGGCGATGATGCTTCCAAAGCTCAATGGTTCCCAATCGAACAACTTCCAGAGTTGGCTTTTGATCATCAATTAATATTGGAGGAATTTAGAGCAGATGTCTTAAAATGAAAACTGCCGGTATCTCTCCGGTAGTTTAATGTTTAAAATCTTTCGATAACTGCGAATGGCTTATTCTCCCGTTTAAAGTATTTTCAAAAAATCGTTAATCCCGCAAACCGTCACATTTTCTTTGATCGGGTAGGCAGTTGGAACAGGCGCTATCACAAAAGCCTGGTTCGCCTGAACATCTTCCAGTGCTTTCCAAAATCCTTTATCGGATGCGGATCGATGCGAATTCCATATAAAAATCGTGCAAAATGAAAATCAATCTTTCAATTTGCACGATTTTCTTTTAAATGCGGACAGAAAACAAAAACTGCCGGTATCTTTCCGGCAGTTTCTCTTATTTTCTAATGACTAATGACTTTTTTTTGATTATTCAAAGCTTTGTACACCAGCAACCTCTGCGTTTTTATCAACCTTTTTAATTAACCCCTGAAGTACTTTTCCCGGACCAATTTCAGTAAATAAAGTTGCTCCATCTTCAATCATGTTTTTGGCAGTCTGAGTCCAGCGAACAGGTGCTGTTAACTGCGAAATCAGGTTCTTTTTGATAACTGCAGGGTCAGAAGTTGGTGATGCGTTTACATTCTGGTATATCGGGCAAACCGGAGTTGAGAACGGAGTTGCTTCAATAGCCGCAGCCAGTTCTTCACGAGCAGGTTCCATCAGGGGTGAGTGAAAAGCACCTCCTACAGCAAGTTTCAACGCACGTTTGGCTCCGCGGACAGTCATTGCTTCGCAGGCTTTATCAATCCCCGAAAATGATCCTGAAATAACTAATTGTCCGGGACAGTTATAGTTAGCAGGAACAACCACATCGTCGATTGAAGCGCAAACTTCTTCAACAATTTCGTCGTCCAGACCTACAATGGCGGCCATGGTTGATGGCTCCATTTCGCAGGCTTTTTGCATGGCCTGTGCACGTTTCGATACCAGACGCAATCCATCTTCAAAACTTAAAGCACCATTGGCTACCAATGCCGAAAATTCGCCCAATGAGTGACCTGCAACCATTTCAGGCCGAAAGTTTTCTAATGTTTTTGCAAGCAATACAGAATGCAAAAAGATGGCAGGTTGGGTCACTTTGGTTTGTCTTAAATCTTCTTCAGTTCCGTCGAACATGATATCGGTAATCCGGAACCCCAAAATTTCGTTGGCCTTTTCAAAAAGTTCTTTGGCCAAAGGCGATTTTTCGTACAAATCTTTGCCCATTCCGGGGAACTGTGCACCCTGTCCTGGAAATACGTATGCTTTCATTTTTTGTGTTTTTAATTTACAGCGGGCAAATATAGTACTTTTTTCGGCTATGGTAATTTGATTATCGATGTCGAAAAAGCAGGTTTTAATATCATTTAAACACTAATGCTCTTCCGTCCTCAAAATGATTTCCGCCCCGAATAACAATATTTCGCGGACGGATTTGGCTCATTCAATACATTTCTACAAATATTTCACTCCTCCGGAGTTAACAAGAGCAATCCCAATGTCCAGATAACACCCACAACAATTATAGCATTGACAACACTTTTATCCAATTATTCCTTCTTCCCGGCAGATTTCCAGAATTGCCTTCAGACTGACTTCAATGTTATTGTCAATGCCAACCGAGAAACGAACCAGTCCCTGAGATAATCCCATATCTTGCTGAACGGAATCCGGAATTTCAGATGAAGTACTTTTCCCGGAGCAACTGAAAAGTGTTTTGAAGTATCCCAGACTAACCGCGAGGTAGCCGACATCAGCCTGCTGCATTTTTTGCATCACCTGATTCGCTATGGCAACGGTACCAAAATCGATTGCAATCATTCCACCAAAACCAAACTCTTCATTCATGATTTGTTTATGCAGCTGGTGCTGTGGATGATTTTCAAGTCCAGGATAGGAAAGTTTAAGTCCGGCTTTGGAAAGTTCACTGGCTAGAAACATCGCATTTTTGCTGTGTTGCCGGATACGTAAATGCAACGTATGCAGATTTTTAAGAATTGAAGACGAACGAAGCGGGTCAAGCACTGGTCCAAGAAGCATGGCTGTACCATCGTTTACATTCGAAAGATCGTCAATAAATTGACGGCTTCCGCAGATGGCACCCGCAACGCAATCGTTTTTTCCGTTGATGAATTTGGTCATGCTGTACACCACAATGTCAGCACCCAATCTGGCTGGTGACATAATCATTGGGGTAAAGGTGTTGTCAACCATTAGTAATGCATGGTTGTTGTGAGCTATTTCAGACAGTTTAGGAATGTCGGAAACCTGCAAAAGCGGATTGGTCACACTTTCGGTATATATAACTTTAGTATTTGGTTTTATGGCATTTTCAACCTGCTTAAGGTTGGTAATATCAACAAAACTAACTTCGATATTGAATTTTGGGAGGTAATTCTTCAGAAAAGCATAAGTGCCGCCATAAGTGGTTACCGAAGTAATAATATGGTCGCCGCTGCTGCATAACTGGAGCAAGGCACAGGTTATAGCTGCCATCCCGGAAGCTGTAATCCAGGCTGATTCAGTATCTTCCATAGCTGCCAAAGCATCGGCAAGGTATTTATTGGTTGGATTCCAGTGTCGCGAGTAGAGAAAACAACCTTCTGTATGTCCAAGGAAGGTTTCTTCCATATCGCCAGCCTTTAAAAAGGTATAGGTCGATGAGTCGGTTATGGAAGGATTAACATCGCCAAATTCGCCAAATTGTTTTAAATGCTGAATGTTTGAAGCAGGATCGAAGCTCATAATATCATGTTTTAGATTTTTCGGAAAGTTAGACTTCCTGAGAAAAGTAATACATGTCATTAGTCATTAGTCATCAGTCATTAGTCATTTGAAAAGCATTAATCGGCTTTTCCTTTTCCTGACTCTTTCCTTTTTCCTAATGACTTTCCTCTTTTTTCTAATGACTAATGACTTTTTCCAGACTCATCAGGGAAGATATATGACCCCGCCGGAATGGTCGTGGCTCGATCCGGTAACCGATTTCAGACAGTTTACTTCATTTCGCAAACGAAGTACTCCAAGAAATGCGAAAATGATGGCTTCCTTGAAATCGATGATTTGTGCTGAGGGGACGATGGTTTTATGCTTTGTCTTTTCGCTGAACAATTCGATCAGGAAAACATTGTGTGCCCCGCCGCCGGTTATCAGGATCTGACCTTTCGGATATTGCTCAACCGCCAGGGATATCTGGTCAGAAATGTGCTCATAAAGTGTCCGGAGGATATCTTCCGGAGCCAGTTGGAATGATGAGATAAGTGGCAAAAATTCTTCCTCAAACCATTCCCTGCCCAATGATTTGGGACCCTTTTCCTGATAAAAATCCAGAGAGTTTAAAAGCGAAAGTAATTCTTCCTGAACTTTTCCAGTCCGGCCTAAAGTTCCATCCAGATCGTATTCATACCCCAATTCTTTGGTAAAATGGTTGAAGGCCATATTAGCAGGACAAATATCAAAAGCTTTTCGTTCATCCTCATCCCGGATTGAAACATTGGCAATACCGCCCAAATTCAGACAAAGTTCGTAGTTGTGAAACAACAATTCATCGCCAATCGGAACCAACGGAGCGCCCTGACCTTTTAGTGCAACATCAAGCGCCCTGAAATCGCAGGCAGAAGGCAATCCTGAATATGCCGCTATTTGAGCGCCATTTCCAATTTGTACACTTAGCCGGTTATGAGGTTGATGAAATATGGTGTGACCATGAGAAGAGACCAGATCTGGCTGATCTGGTAAATCTGAACAAAAATCAGCTACCTGTTTCCCGATAAATTTTCCAAATTCATTATTCAGGAGGGCAAAATCGAGTGCGTTTAATTCGGCAGCAGTTGAAAGTTTACTGACCCATTTGTGCGAATAGGGAATTGTCACTGCCTTAAGGATTTCGAATTTCCAGATCTGATCGAATGTAAAACGGCAGGCAACCAAATCAAGGCCGTCGAGCGAAGTTCCCGACATACAACCAATACTTAAATAAGTTTTCATCTATTTTAAGAAGTTTGTTTTGTAGGTACTCGTGTTTCCTTTGTAATCAGTAACTTCAAGGTTTAAGGTGTGCTTTTTGTTGAACTGAAACCTCTTTTTATCAAACGCATAACTGAGTAAATTGTTTTTCAGGTCGTATTCAAAGAGTACCCATTTCCCATCAATTGTACCACTGAATGTTTCAATTCCGGAAAGATTATCCGAAATTTTGAGCTGTATTTTATCTGCAACTTTGCCCGTTTTTTTGTTGACTATACTCAAAGGAGTAATTTTAGGTTTAACCGTATCAACAGCCAGCGTATAATTCCCGAGTACACGGATATTTCCTTCCACCCATCCATCAACATATTTGCCTGTTGCTGAAAATATCTTTCCCGTTGTTGGATCGATTTGGGCCAACATGGCTTTTCCCTGGAGTCTGGCTGGAAGATTGGTGGCTTTAATTCGCAGCGGACATGAAAAATGTAATGCTACATAAGGGTTGTGTAATTGAAAAACGGGAGAATAGAATTTTGCAAGCCTGGGCTTCCTGACATATAAAAAATCGACATCGTTGTAAAGCGCTCCTTCGGGTACCGTAAATTCAAGCTCGTCATTTTTGATCCGGTTATTGTGATTGTATTTAAACAGTTCGCCTTTGGCTTCAGCCTTTGGCATCTTTGTCTCTTTCGATTTTATCCTGAAGGCTATATTTGTCGTATTCCCGTATGCATCAGTAATTTCGTATTTTACCTGGTGTTCTTGTTCATCATTGGCTTTAAAAATTCCATGTTTTTCAACGGTATTGTAAATATTCATTTTATTGCCCGGTTCGAGCCAGGTGCGATACAACCGCTGTCCTGACCGGATTGCTCTTTCATAATCGATGTGCGAATTGATATATCTTGATTCTTCAATGACTAAATCGTCCATGGTAAACGAATAAATCAGTTCGTTGTCGATACTGAGTTTGATTGAATAAACACCACACTTATTGGGACTTCCATCAAGCAGGTCAACGGCCTGTATCCCGAATCCTATTTTCCCGGAGACCTGGATAATTTGGTTCACTTTTAAATGATAGGAATTCCCGGTTGGGATTATTTCGAATTTTTGAGGTGTTTGTTTTCCTGAAACACTTGCATCGTCAGATACCGGATAAACCATGATAGCCTGCATGGTAGGTTTGGTCTTATCTTTAACCGGCATATGATATAACAATGGATTCAAATACACTTGTTCTTTTGTCCGCCTGATTTCGAAGTGTAGATGTGGTCCGCCAGAACTTCCTGAATTTCCGCTTCGGGCTATTTGATCTCCTTTTTTTACCGGTAACAGCCCTTCAGGAACTTGCTGGTCGATTGCAAAAACTTCCTTTTCATACTGAATATTACGAATGTATTCGTCAATGGCTGGGTTGAACCCTTCAAGGTGTCCATAAACTGTGGTAGTTCCGTTAGGATGATTAATGTATAGTACTTTGCCGTAACCGGATGGGGAAATCGCAATTCTTGAAACAAAACCATCCGCTGCAGAAAAAACAGGTATTCCGGTTCTACCCTGGGTTTTAATGTCGATTCCGGCATGAAAATGATTGGGACGCAATTCAGCAAAATTTCCAGCCAGAAAGACGGGGATTTTTACCGGCGCACCATAATAATTGGGATCAACCACCTCAGGAGATTGAGAACAGGCAGAATAACCGATGACCAGGAATAATATTGTTTTAAGAAGATGTTTCATGACATTCAAATTGGATGGCGAAATTATAAAACTTATTAAAACGAAGTACATTGATCTTAGATTGCAGCTAAGTGAATTGTTCCATAGGTACAGGATGCGAACTGGTAATTGAAAAACAAAATCTATACAGAACGAAATAATAGGTGAGCAAATTTCGGGTATTGGTCAAAAATGTTAATTTTGTCGAAGAATGAGTCACAAATCGTTGTGATAAATTCGATTAAACCGTGTCTTTGACCATTTTAGAATTTGTATTTGAGTGAAAGTGAAACGAAATGACTGATCAGGAGAAAAATTTGCTGGTAGATTTCAAACTGAAGGTTAAGCATATTATTGCAAAACATGAAACGCTTAAGCAGGAAAAAAATCAGCTACTTGAAAAAATTAGTAATTTGGAAAGTACCATTATTCAGATTCAGAAAGAAAATCGTTTGATTGAACAGAAATACGAAAATTTGAAATTGGCCAGAATGTTGGATGTGTCTGATGATGAGAATAAAGATGCAAAAAACAGGATACAAAAATTAGTGCGGGAAATTGATAAGTGTATTGCTCTTTTAAACAAGTGATACAAAGATAAATGACAGAGAAGCTTTCCATAAATATTAAAATCGACGGACGAAATTATCCCTTAAAAGTTGAAAGGGAAAACGAGGAGAAGTTCAGGAAAGCTGCCAAAATAATAAATGATATTGTTCTTCAGTACCGTCAAAAGTACGTCAATAGCGATTCACAGGATTTTATAGCAATGGCTGCTTTTCAATTTGTTGTGAAAAATATTGATCTTGAAGAAAAAGTCAACCAATCACCGTTATTCGATGAGCTTAAAAAACTGGACGAAGAATTGGGTGATTATTTATCATTGAGGGAATAAATTTTATCATAGTTCGAAACCCGCATTTTTTATTTAAATTCCGGAATTCTAAAGAATCCCTGGATTTTGAATTGAAATTGCGGGTTTATTAGTTTTAACAAGTTTAATAAATTACAAATGGAGATTTTTATATATGTAATAGCTGGTTTTTTAGGCGGAGGTGTGCTTTCCTACTTTATGTGGGACAAGGCATTGAAAAGCAAAAAAAACAAAATTGTCAGTGAGGCCGAATCTGAAGGAGAAGTGATCAAAAAAGATAAAATGCTTCAGGCTAAAGAGAAATTCCTTCAGCTCAAATCAGAACACGAGGAGTACATCAATGAAAAGAACAACAAGATTAACAGTTTCGAGGCTAAAATTAAACAGCGGGAAGCTTCTATTAATCAACGCAGAGATGAACTTAATCGGGAAGTCAGGGATTTTGAAACTTCGAAACACGAGGTTGATGTTATCCGTGAGAATCTGACTAATCAACTTGAAATTTTAGAAAAGAAAGAGGCTGAAGTTGATATTCTTCACCGTAAACACCTGGAAAAGCTTGAAGTATTGTCTGGCCTTTCTGCTGATGAAGCAAAAGCACAGCTCGTTGAATCGTTGAAAAACGAAGCCAAAACCGAGGCTATGTCATACATCAACGAGATTATGGAAGAAGCTAAACTTTCGGCTAACAAAGAAGCCAAGAAAGTTGTGGTCAAGACTATCCAACGTGTTGCTACAGAAACAGCCATCGAAAATTCAGTGACCATTTTTCATATCGAAAGTGATGAAATAAAAGGCCGTATAATTGGACGCGAAGGCCGAAATATACGTGCTCTGGAAGCCGCAACCGGCGTGGAAATTATCGTGGATGATACTCCGGAAGCCATTGTACTTTCTGGATTTGATCCGGTTCGTCGTGAAATTGCCCGTCTTGCTTTGCATCAGTTGGTGACTGACGGACGTATTCACCCGGCCCGCATTGAGGAAGTGGTTGAAAAAGTACGTAAACAGGTTGAAGAAGAAATTATTGAAACCGGTAAACGTACAACCATCGATTTAGGCGTTCACGGCTTGCATCCTGAACTCATCCGGATGATTGGTAAAATGAAATACCGCTCTTCATACGGCCAGAATTTATTACAGCACTCACGCGAGGTTGCCAATCTTTGTGCTATCATGGCAACTGAATTAGGACTAAATGCTAAGGCTGCCAAACGCGCCGGATTGTTGCACGATATCGGGAAAGTGCCCGATGATGAACCGGAATTGCCACATGCTGTTTTAGGTATGAAGCTTGCTGAACGCTTCAAGGAAAAACCTGAGATTTGCAATGCTATTGGAGCGCATCACGATGAAGTTGAAATGACAACTTTGCTTGCCCCGATTGTCCAGGTTTGTGATGCTATTTCAGGAGCCCGTCCGGGTGCACGCCGTGAAGTGGTTGAATCGTACATCAAACGTTTGAAAACCCTTGAAGAACTGGCACTCTCATATCCGGGAGTACTGAAAACATATGCTATTCAGGCTGGCCGCGAATTACGTGTAATTGTTGGAAGCGACAAGATTGGAGATAAAGAATCGGAACAGTTGTCGTTCGATATTGCCAAACGCATCCAGGACGAAATGACCTATCCGGGACAAATTAAAATTACGGTGATCCGAGAAATGAGGGCTATCAGCTACGCGAAATAGATACTAAAACAATCTTTTAAGATATATCGAAGGCTGTCTGTTGGAAAACGGATGGCCTTTTTCATATTGCAGAATAATCAGTGATATCGGATCAAGTTTATCAGAGAATAATTTCAAAATCTATTACGAGTAATTATTCACACTGGATAAAGCGAATGAGTCGTTTATTAAGTAAATTTGAACAACACAAAACTATCCTGTCATGCATGAATTTCGGTTGTTGCTGATTTTAAGTTTCTTATTCAGTTTAAGCTGCACAAATACCAATAGTCAGATGATTGACAAAACCACCGTAAAAGAACTCGACCTGAACCGGTACCTCGGAACCTGGTATGAAATTGCACGTTTTCCCCATTCATTTGAGAAAAATCTGGTGGGCGTTACAGCTACTTATAGTTTGCGCGATGATGGTAAAATAAAAGTGTTGAATCAGGGTTATAAAAACACACTCGATGGAGAACTTTCGGTGGCCGAAGGAAAAGCAAAAATTCCGAATAAAACAGAACCCGGAAAGCTAAAAGTTTCCTTTTTCTGGATCTTTTATGCTGATTACTTTGTGCTGGAACTGGACGAAAATTACCAATATGTGATGATTGGAAGTTCATCGCCAAAATATTTTTGGATATTGAGCCGCACACCTCAAATGGATTTGGCTACCTACGAAATGCTGCTCGAAAAAGCCCGCAAACGCGGATATAATCTGGAGAAATTGTATAAAGTTCCGCAAAAGGAAAATTAATTTCAAAGTTTCAAAATTATGAAATCACAAATATTTCTGATCCTTATTTTTAGTTTGTTATTCGGTTTTTCTAATGCTTATGCCCAGGATAAAAAGTCGAAGGCTGAAAAGCTGGTTTATAAATTCAATATAAAAGAAAACATTGCTCCGGCCATTTGGAGGCAAACCAAACAGGCATTTGCAGCGGCCGATAGTCTGAAAGCCGATTTGGTACTGATCCACATGAATACTTACGGAGGAACGGTGGTTGATGCAGATTCAATCCGTACCCGAATTCTGAACAGCAAAATTCCGGTGGTGGTGTTTATCGACAATAATGCCGCTTCTGCGGGTGCGTTGATTTCGCTGGCTTGCGACAGCATTTATATGCGAACTGGTGCTTCAATGGGTGCTGCGACAGTAGTTAACCAGACTGGCGAAAAAATGCCTGATAAATACCAGTCCTACATGCGGTCGACGATGCGTTCAACCGCAGAAGCACATGGGAAAGACACCATTATAAATAAACAGGATACCACTTACAAATGGAAACGCGATCCGCTGATTGCCGAAGCGATGGTTGACGAACGGGTTTATATTCCGAATGTAATCGATTCGGGTAAAATTTTGACTTTTACACCTGCAGAAGCCATGAAAAATGGTTATTGCGAAGGTGTTTGTGAAAGTGTTGAAGAAGTGCTCAAACTCAACAAAATGGAAGATGCCCGGATTGTAGAATACAAACCAACCGCACTCGAAAAGTTTATCGGTTTTATGGTGAACCCAATTGTTTCCGGTATTTTGATCATGATGATTTTGGGAGGAATCTATTTTGAAATGCAATCTCCGGGAATTGGGTTTGCTTTATTGGTAGCCATTGTTGGAGCCGTATTGTATTTCTCTCCGCTGTACCTCGAAGGTCTGGCTGCCAATTGGGAAATACTGATTTTTGTAATCGGACTGATACTCATAGCGCTTGAAATTTTTGTTGTTCCAGGATTTGGAATAACAGGTATTTCAGGAATAACACTTGCTTTTACAGGACTGGTTCTGAGTATGCTCAAAAATGTCGATTTCACTTTTGAGCATGTGGATATGACCGATTTACTTACTGCCGTAGTTACTGTTTTTATAGGTTCAATAGCCGGAATTGGTCTTTCAATTTATCTGAGTCAAAAACTATTCGCTACAGAAAGGGGGCAGTTTTCTCATCTTTCACTTAAAGAAGTAATGAGTAAAGAAGATGGTTATTTGGGTGTTGATCCGGAACTAATGTTTTTGAAAGGCAAAAAAGGAATCGCGGTGACCACTTTGCGACCATCGGGAAAAATCAGTATAGAAGGCAAAAACTATGATGCACTTGCCGAATCAGGAATGATTGACAAAGGGACAAATATTATTGTATCGCGTGTCGAAACTGCACAATTGTATGTGGAAATTGTAGACTGAGCAATTTAATCCGACAAAATTTATCAGCTAATTAATGGAATATTCGGCAGAAATAACAACCCTCACTTTTTTGAATAAATCGTTCGTCCCCGAAGCATAACCACCTTCGCCACCGGAAAGAGAAGCTGTGCGGTCAACAATGGTAAATAATCCCTGGTTAGCTTTTTTCAGCTGACCCAGTTTAGAGTTGTTTTCGCTTGCAAATTGTTCGGCTGCTTTTCGCGCGTTTTTGGTTGCTTCTGTAATCATTTCAGGTTTAATATCATTCAGTTTTGTAAAATAAAACTGAAGAGGATTGCCGTAATCACTGCTCGAAAGAAAAACCCCAACCTGAAGCAGTTCCCCGGTCATCCTGCTAACTTTCTGAATTAAATCAACATTATTGCTTCTGATCTGCAAATTCTGAGTGATCAGATACCGGAAAGCATTTCCCTGTTGAAAATTATCGTATTGCTGCGCCTTTTTGTCAAGAACCCCAACTCCTTCAACAATAATTTCGTCTTGTTTAATTTGGTTCTGGAGTAAAAAATCGATCACTTTATTTTTTGCAACTTCAATGGCCCTGCTTCCTTCCATCAAATCATTATTTGCCATTCGTGTCTGGATGATCCAAACAGCCAGGTCGGCTTTAACTTCTCTTTCAGAAAACCCCTTAACACTAACACTACGGTCTTCATTTTTAAAACGTTGAAGCGATCTTCCTATCAGTAAGGCATTAACTCCAAAACTAATGACAAGAGCAATTGAAGCGATCCAGATATTTGAGGTTTTCATAAGGAATATGAATTAATTTTTAGACTTTACTTTCTTGGGCAGAAATCACAATGATTAAGTAAATATAGAAATTCTTAATTATTTCCGAATCGTTTAATGGCGTCTTCTATGATGGTGATTGTAGCAGTAGCGCCGCATCTTGAACATCCGGCTTCCTGAACCGCAATCAACTGGTCAAGGGTGCGGACTCCACCGGCCGCTTTCACTTTTACCTTAGGACCCACACTCTTTTTCATCAATTCCAATACCGGAATGGTTGCTCCGGTGTAGTTATAGTCGCCATTGGCCTGCTTTACAAATCCGAATCCCGAGGAGGTTTTTACATAGTCGGCACCCACTTCAGTACAAATCCGGCAAAGTTCTATGACGTCAGTTCCTTTGGTTATGTAGTCGGTTTCGAAGATCACTTTCACGATGGCTCCATGTCTGTGGCAAACATCGCTAACCAACCTTATTTCTTCTGTAATGTAGACCCAGTCACCCTGCAAGGCCTTGCCAATATTAATAACCATATCAATTTCTACTGCTCCATCCAAACAGGCATTTTCTGCTTCATAAACTTTGACCGGAATTGCCGAGTTTCCGGCTGGAAATCCAATTACGCAACCAACCAAAACATTGCTTCCCTTCAGGATTTCAACGGCTTGTTTTACTGCATAGGGTTTAACGCACACAGAAGCCACATCATATTTTTTGGCTACCTCACATTCTCTGGTTAAATCTTTGTCAGTTAATGTAGGATGTAGAATTGAGTGGTCGATCATTTTTGCCAATTCGTAAACTTTTTCGTTCATGTTGGTTATTGTTTAGCTTTGATTATTAATGCAATATCTTCCTGAAATTCAGGATAAGTTACCAAAATAGTATTATTTTCAGAACTTAGTTTTTCAGTTTTGACGGTTGCCCCGGTCATCGGATCAATCCAATCCGCTGTATATTCTCCATTCGGAATTGCCAGTTCAATGGACGCACCTTTTGTCTTTTCAAGATAAATGGCATATTGTTTTCCGGGTTCAGCCAGAACCTGAAAATCTGCTATATTCCCTTGGGTTTCCTTTAGAATGGAATTGTCAGGTTTCATCCTGATAAAGTCCAGACTCTCCAGAAAATCCTTCATAATTTTCAATTGTTTCCGGTATTCGGGATGACCCCATCCGGGCGTTCCGGCATCGATGGCATGTGTCCCATCTTCTGTGCCAACGGTAAATGAATAGTCAAGGTTATTGTATAAAGCGCCACCGGCCAGCATAAATTTCCATGCCTGTGAGCGGTAAATAAAATCGGTGTGTGGCATAAATCCAGTTTCATCGAGCCCTACCACTTTATTAAGATGTAAGTTTTGAGAAGCAGCTTCAGGATAAGCATAGTGAAAGTTGAAAATGGAAATATTCGGATCAGGATTCTCAATTTTGCCACGATTATTGCTGATGTTTTGTGCAATCAAATGTTGGTTTGGCAACCGGCTTTCTTCATCAACAACAAATCCGGCAATTCTTCGCTGCCAATCCAGGGATTCTTGTCTGGCCATTTCTACCTTGCTTTGCCAGTTCTGTGGATGAGTCAGTGAATCGGGTTCTGCAATTTGTTCAACCAATTGCGGATTGTCAGACCAAGGTTCATTCTGAACCTCGAAAAACAGGTTTCCAAAACCATTTACTTCCTGAACCACTTTGCGCACATATTTTTCCTGAATTTGCATCAAGGTGCCATTGTTGATGGAATTGACTTGTTTAAAGGAAATGGAATCGAATCCCTGAACGTTGTTTTTCGGGTTAAACGGGCTGGTTGACCATTGATGATTGGTATAATAGGAAGTAAACAGACTGATTTCAACTATTATCCCTTTTTGGTCAGCTTCATTAATAAATGCTTTTAACCGGTTGAAGAATACTTCATTCCATTGAGTTAGGTCATATTTCCCTGATTCTGAGTTCTTAACCCAGGGGGTCAGCCAGCTTTCAGGTTTCGGGTTCATGGTATTGTTGGTGATTCCAAACAAATTGTCGCCTAATTCGGAATAAGGGCCCAAAAAAATGCGGGTGTAATTCAGTCCTGCCGAATGGAGGGTCGCCAGATATTTTTGGAAATTAAAATCAGCATTCATCACAGCTCCGTAATGCTCCCCGGAAGTGACCAGAATGGTTGGCTTTCCTTTATATTGAAAGTAATTCGGGTTTTCAGGATGGAGACTGATTACATCTTGCTTCACCGGCAATTTGGTTTGGCAGCCAATCAGTAAAATTAATAAGAACGCAAATGTTAGGTTGGTTAGGTTTTTCATGGTTTAGGTTTATAACAGGTTTAATAGTTCTGAAATCCCGGTTAAGGTAATGAAATCTTGAAACTCAACAGAATCGTGATGTGATTCGTGTTGCCAGGTGACTTCAAACGGAACATGAATGGCTTTTGCTCCGATGTTAACTACTGGTAAAATGTCGGATTTGACCGAATTGCCAACCATCAGAAATTCATGCGGCTGAATGTCAAGGTGGGCAAGTAGCTTTGTGTAATTATTCTCGTGTTTGTCGCTCATGATTTCGATGTGATGAAAGTAGCCGATCAGTCCCGACTTTTGCAATTTTCTTTCCTGATCGAGTAAATCGCCTTTGGTGGCCAGAATCAGTTTGTATTTTCCCTGAAGTTTTTGGAGTACATTTTCAACACCATCCAATAACTGAATGGGCATGGCTAAAAGTGTTTTCCCGATATCAAGAATTTGGCTGATTTCTTCCGGAGTAATTTTGCCTTCTGTTGCCCGAAGCGAGGTTTCCAGCATAGCCAAAATAAATCCTTTGGCACCGTAGCCGTAAATTTCGAGGTTTTGCATTTCGGTTCTAAACAATTCTTTCGATGTTTCTGCTTCGTCCAGATAGGGTTTCATAATCTGACAGAACTGTTTCTCCACCGCCTGATAAAATGGTTCATTAATCCAAAGCGTGTCGTCAGCATCAAATCCGATAACCTTGATCATATTTTGCATCCAGATTAAATTTTTATTTCGGTATAAATTTAATAAAGAATGGTGGATACATCTGCACTAAGTCAGACGTATCCACCATTATAAACATCTTTCATCAGGTTATCCTAATTCAACAACCACCGAATGGGTAGTTCCTTCAGCAAATAATGGTAAAACATTTGATTGATGTATATTTCCATCAATCATAACCTTTTTTACACCTTTGTTAACATGGTTCGGATTTTCTACCTTAATCAGGTAAGTGGCTCCCCTGAATTTGCGGGTAATTTCAAATCCATCCCATTTCGCCGGAATACACGGATCAACTTTCAAACCATCATAGTCTGGCTGAATTCCCAGAATATACTGACTGATGGCATAGAAATTCCATGAAGCAGTTCCTGTTAACCATGAATTCTTAGCCTCACCTGGCTTGAATGAATCTTTTCCGGCAACCATCTGTGCATAAACATAGGGTTCCGTTTTATGCAATTCGCTGATATCCTCAAGATAAGAAGGGCAAATCTTTCGGTAATATTCCCAGGCCTGATCGCCGCGTCCAATCACCGTTTCGCCAATCATGATCCATGGGTTGTTATGACAAAAAATACCGGCATTTTCTTTGTATCCTGCAGGATAACTGGAAATTTCGCCGTATTCGATATAGTATTTGGTGAAGGCCGGATTATTCAATACGATTCCAAATTCCGTATCCATTCGTTCTTTTACCGAGTCGAGCGCTTTTTCGCACAAACCTTCTTCAATTCCGATACCGGCCATGGTACACCATCCGTTGGATTCGATGAAAATTTTACCTTCTTCGTTTTCGTTGCTGCCGATTTTACGTCCGTAGTAATCGTAAGCACGAAGGAACCAGTCGCCATCCCAACCGTGTTGTTTGATTGCTACAATCATTTTGTCCACGTCTTTAAGAGCACGGGCAGCCTCTTCTGAATTTCCAAGTTTTTTGCAAAGCTCAACATAATCGCGCCCGTAAATCACAAACAATCCTGCTATCATCAGTGATTCTGCTTTAGAGCCTTCGGTTTTATTCTCAGTGGTTTGGAAGGATTCATTCGGATCGTTTGAGAAACAGTTGAGGTTCAGGCAATCGTTCCAGTCGGCACGGCCAATCAGAGGCAATCCATGCGGACCAAGATTATTCACCACATGGTCGAACGAAACAGTTAGATGATCAAACAAGGTGCGGGCAACGCTTATATCATTGTCGAAAGGCACCATTTCCTTTAGAATACTAAAATCACCGGTTTCCTTGATGTAACTAATCGTTCCAAGAATAAGCCACATGGGGTCATCGTTAAATCCGCCGCCAATATCGTTGTTGCCACGTTTGGTAAGGGGTTGGTATTGGTGGTAACAGCCACCATCCTGAAATTGTGTGGATGCAATGTCGATGATGCGTTCGCGGGCACGTTCAGGTATTTGGTGAACAAATCCAATCAAATCCTGATTCGAATCGCGGAAACCCATGCCACGTCCGATTCCGCTTTCGAAGAACGAAGCCGACCGCGAGAAACAGAAGGTGATCATACACTGGTATTGATTCCAGATATTGACCATTCGGTCGAGTTTATCTTCACCCGATTTTACCTGATAGATACTGAGTAGATTTTCCCAATATTTTTTCAGATCGGCAAATGCCTGATCCACTTTTTCGGCAGTATCGAATCGGGTAATGGTAGCTTTTGCCTTGGTTTTGTTGATCACACCTTTTGATTCCCATTTTTCATCTTCCGCATTTTCAACGTAGCCTAAAACGAAAACAAAATCTTTCGATTCGCTGGGTTGAAGTTCAACCTCAACACAATGCGAGGCAATAGGAGACCAGCCATGAGCAACCGTATTGGTTGGATTACCTTCGGCAACAACCTGTGGTTCCTCGAACCCGTTGTAAAGTCCAAAGAAGGTTTCCCGATCGGTGTCGAAACCTTTTATTGGTGTATTTACTGAATAATAAGCGTAATGATCACGGCGTTCCTTGTATTCGGTTTTGTGGTAAATTACCGAATCTTCAACTTCCACTTCACCGGTCGAAAAGTTTCGCTGGAAGTTTTCCATATCAGCAGCAGCATTCCAAAGGCACCACTCTGTAAATGAGAAAATTTTTAGTTTCTTAGTTTCAGTTGAATTATTGGTTAGGGTGAGTTTCTGTACTTCGGCCCAGGTTTTTAGTGGGACAAAGAATAAAACTTTAGCAGTCACACCATTTTTAGCACCTTCGATGCTGGTATAATTCATTCCATGTCGGCACTCATATTTATCCAGCGGGGTTTTGCAGGGTTTCCATCCCGGCGACCATATCGTATCTTCATCTTTGATGTAAAAATACCTACCTCCGCTGTCCATTGGCACATTGTTATAACGGTAGCGTGTAAGGCGACGGAATTTGGCATCTTTATAAAAAGTGTAACCGCCAGCTGTATTGGATATTAATGAGAAAAAATCTTCGTTACCCAAATAATTTATCCAGGGCCATGGAGTTTTTGGGTTGGTTATTACGTACTCTTTTTGTGAATCGTCAAAAAATCCGAATTTCATTATAGTTGATTTTGTTGGTTAAGGTTTTTGGTCAAAAGCTTAATGTCAAAGTTATTTATTTTACTTGTTGTAAAAGTAACAAAAAGAAATTAATTCCGATTTTTTATTTGTACAGATTACTCTTATTTAGTTGAGGTATATATAAAAATACAAATTAATCATCGATGCTTTGTCCAACCAACTGACGGAATTTCCATCCTGTTTCGTCGTTTACCGGGCCTTGAGTTTGTTTCATAAGGATACCAATTACATTTTCTTTTGGGTCGGCAAAATACTGGGTATTAAAATAACCACCCCAATCAAATGTTCCTTCGCTGCTTTGTCCACCTTTTTCTTCACCTTTACGTGTAAGCACTGAAAATGCGAGTCCATACACTTTTTCAGGATTTTCGCCCCAGACGTTGCCAATTTGGTTGCCCATGATTGCTTCAATAGTTGTGCGGCTTAACAAACGAACACCGTTTAATTCGCCTCCATTCAGGTACATTTGCAGGAATGTCGCATAATCCTTTGCTGTACTCGAAAGCCCGGCTCCACCTGCAAAATAGGTTTTAGCCCCGTGAATCGGATAATCAGTATCATAAAAAGTTTTGGGGTATTTTTCCCATTGCCCGTTAACTTTCTGCTGAACAGCGACCAGTCGTCCGGCCTTTTCTTCGGGAAGATAGAAACGGGTATCGTTCATGCCAAGCGGATCGAAAATATGAGTCTTCAGAAATTGGTCGAAGGGCATACCAGAAACGATTTCAATCAAATAACCAAGGACATCCAGTCCTTCGCTATAAGTGAATTTTTCACCCGGATTATGATGGATTGGCAGTTTAGCTAATTTTTTAATGTTATCGCCAATCTTAACATTTTCAGCGGTAAATGCATCAATAATGCCGGCTTTATGGTAAATCATTTTCATTCGTTCGTCGCTGTCAATAACGCCATATCCAATGCCTGAAGTATGGGTAATCAGGTGACGGATGGTAATTTCAGACTTTGCCGGCTCGGTTGTGTAGGTGGTATCACTGTATGTAAACGATTTTAGCACCTGTGGATTTTTAAATTCAGGAATGTATTTCGAAATCGGGTCGTCAAGCTGGAATTTGCCCTCTTCCCAAAGCATCATGACTGCGCTTGCAGTAATTGCTTTCGTCTGGCTTGCAATGCGGAAGATATCATCGCGTTTTAATGCTTTATTTTCCTGATTATTTGCCATTCCGTAAGCTTTCCAATGCACAATCTTTCCATTGCGGGTAACCAGGGAAACGATCCCCGGAAGATCACCTTTTTTTACTGCATCAGCACACATCTGATCAATGCGTGCAAGGCGTTCGGCTGAAATGCCAACGCTTTCTGGAGCAGCTTCGGTTAGTACCGAAGATTTTTTTATTGATTTGGTTTGTGCAATTCCTATACTAAAGCACAAAATGAAAAACACAAATAGAAAATTAATCTTTTTCATAGTTATAAAGTTAAATGGTTTAATTGCTTAAATTAATGAAAACGAATAAATTTGTTTTGAAACTAACTGATCACTCTATTGAATTATTGAACACCTTCCAACACCAGCACCCAATCGCAACCTCTTCCCGATTTCAACCAGGCCAGTTCCTTCGACATTCCGGGAACTTGAAATCTCTTTTCACCTGAATTTTCGAATTGTCCGATTGATTTTGTTTCACCGGTGCGTGGATCGAACCACATTGCTTTAACCACTTTACCAGTGATAATCCCAAATCGAATGGTCGTTGCGTTTCCGGTAGGGATGTAAATAAAGGCATAAGATTTTCCTCTTATGGCGTACGAATAGCTTCCACATTCGCCTTGTCCGGCCACAATCAGCGACTGGTCCGGAACAAGATCCGTCATCGGATGCGATTCCATCAGCCTTTTCAGTAACACGACCTGTGAGGCGCCCGGAAGATCTATGCCCTGTTGCCAACTTTGATTATTTTTAGGCGACATCTTTTTGCGTGTTACGTCGGTGAACTGCCAGATGGGCTGGGCACCGTATGTAAATCCTGCAGCTCCTGAAAATACGCTCCAATAAGCTGCCATGCGCACATCGGTGGAGGTAAACACACCATTGTCGTCAATGGCATAGTTTATCCCGTGACCTTCGTAATTGGGTTCAGAATTCAGTGTCGGTTTCGGATTGGGCAAATTCCAGTCGGCAATCGTTGCTAAATATGATCTTGTATTATTCACTTCTGCATGATACGAACCCCAGGTATGAAAATCGATCCATTCGTCATTGTGAAACCAATTCGACGAGGAATTGAATGAATGATGTGTCATTAAAGTGGTTGTATAGTCAGCTTTGCCATCCATTTTTTTTAAATTGTTGGTAGCATCGGCTATACCTTCGGCAATTGTCCGCCACAATTCAAGTCCATTTGATCGTTCATCCGGATGTCGGTCGCCACCCAACATCCAGATGATGTTTGGACTCTTGGAATATCGGTTACCAAGGAACCAGCCATAAGAATAAGCTTGCTCTTTTGAGTTAAACAAGGCTTTATCGGTTCGCGGAGTCACCCATTCGCCCCAGCTTGGCACCAAAGCCAGATAAAGACCTTTGTCTTCAGCTGATTTAACTGCGAAATCGACATGATCCCAATAGTCATATTCTGCTTCATTTTCAGGATTAATTCCTGAAGTAACCAAAGGCTTCTCCGGATTTTCGTTCACAAATATGCTGTCACCGTAAAAATTGGTTGCTTTATCCATGTGTATAAATTCGCTGATAACAACAGTTTGAATGACATTAAACCCTTTTGCTTTGCGGTTTTCCAGATAAAATTCTATTTCAGAACGGTTTAGTCGATGAAGCATTTCCCATCCGGTATCGGCCAGCCAGAAAAATGAAGTTCCATCCTGATAATTCAGGTAATGATGATTTTCATTCGAAACCTGAACTTTCCCATGTTCTTTCCATGGCTGAGCAACTAAGCTAATATTTAACAAGCAGATTAACAGACAAATCAATGTAATTTTCATAAATTTTCAGACTGTAAATTATCCTGTACTAATATTTCAGTTTTGAATTTTTTAATCCAAACAGAAAATAAATAATAACAAAAATAGTGATTATCGCGGTTAAAAGGAAGGCGGCTTCTGCCCCAAAATTATACCAGATGAGCCCTGCAACTGAACTGGCAATCATGGCCGCCAAACTCTGAAAACCGGCAAAAGAACCGATTGCGGTTGCTGTATCTTTCGGGTCGGTGATGTTGCTGATCCAGGCCTTGGCAATGCCTTCGGTTGCTGCGGCGTATAGTCCGTAAAGGAAGAACAAAAACAAATAGATGTAGAAATTTGAAGCTAGTGCTATTCCCGTATAAACAGTTGCAAACAAAACCAATCCGGAAGTAAAAACAATTTTAAGGCTGAATTTGTCGGCCATGACACCCAGCGGGAAAGAAGAAACAGCATAGATCAGGTTGTAAAAAATATATAGTCCGATCACATTGGTATCGTTCAATCCCGATTGTTTGGCCTTCAGCAAAAGCAACATGTCAGAACTATTGAATAGCGCAAAAACCAACAGCCCGATCACTACCTTTCGGTACATCGGCGGACTTACTTTCCAGTATTTCAGGAAAGAAAAGAAAGGAGTTGAAACTTTTGTCTTAGGTTGATTTTGCTTTTTATCCTTGATTAAAAGAGTGGTCAATATGGCTGCCAATCCCGGCAAAAAGGCGATCAGAAACAAGGTTTTATAATCGTTAGGCCTGAAATATAGAAAAACCAAGGCAGCAGTTGGACCCAAAACAGCCCCAAAGGTGTCCATAGACCGGTGAAATCCAAAAACTTTTCCTTTGGTTTGCGGGGTGGCTTCATCAGATAGCATGGCATCGCGTGCACCTGTTCGCAATCCTTTTCCAAAACGGTCAACCGTGCGGGCAAAGAAAATCCAGGCTGGCCAAACGAAAAAAGTCATCATCGGTTTTGAAATGGCGCTCAGCGAATAACCCAATTGAATAAAAGGAGCGCGTTTCCCGGAGTTATCCGAAAGTTTTCCAAAATAGCCTTTGCATAGTCCGGCAGTTGCTTCGGCAATTCCTTCCAGTATACCAATCAAAACCACAGAAAAACCAATGCTTTCAAGAAAAACAGGCATCACCGGATAGAGCATTTCGCTGGCCGTATCGGTAAATAAACTGATGAGCGATAAAATCCAAACTGTCCGGGTAATATACTTCATAAAAGCTAATTTTGTATATTTGAGGAAAACAAATGTACAATGAAAACTGCAGAGCTTCAAAATAGCATTATTCAAAAAGTATTGAAAACTGAAGATAACCAGCTACTCAATTATCTTAACCAGATACTAAACGAAGGGAAAGCAAAGGAAACTTATATCCTTTCTGATTTTGAAAAGTCTGTAATCGCTGAAAGTGAAGCTGATTATTTGGCTGGAAAAATCATTTCTAATGAAGATGTTAACTCAAGAAATGAAGAATGGCTAAAGAGCAATCCCCAAAAGGAACTGATTACCTCAAATGCTTTAAAAAGTATTCTACAACAACGTATCACCACAATTAATGATCATAAAATATTATCTGCTATGATAACCCTTTTAGACGTTAAATCTGAAGAAACTATTTATTATACAAGTCAGGAGCAGAAAGCAAAGGTTAGAGAAGGACGTGAACAAATAGCAAAAGGTAATTTTTTTACTAACAAACAGGTCGAAAAAGAGATTGACGAATGGTTAGGCAAAGAGTAATTTGGTCGTCTCGCGCAAAGCTTGATTTGTTTGAAATCCTTAATTTTTATTACAAAAGGAATGGATCGAAAACATACAGTTTCAAGCTGAATTCCAGCTTTCGTCAAGCGCTAAAATTATTGGAAAAATATCCCCAACTTGGCGTTCAAACCGATATTCCTGCTATTCGGATTTTGATAGAAGCCAATTTTGCAATTTTTTACGAAATAAGACCTGGGCAAATAGAAATCTCGAGCATTTGGGATTGCAGGCAAAGTCCGGAATCTTTAAAGCTAACAGAGCGCTTGTAATTTCTTATACACGGTAATTCCCAGATCGGTATAACAAAACATCAGTTTTGCTCAGTGTAATCAAACAGCCGTACTTCATACTTTCAAGTTGCGGTCGAACGGTTTCATAATACTCGCGCAATTTTTCTTCCTGATCGACCATTTCAACCACTAAGGGCACTTTGTCGCTAATTTCCCAAAACTTGTAGGAATGAATGATTGAACTTGCGCCAAAACCCATAATTCCTTTGGTAACAGTGGCGCCGGCAATGCCCTTTTTCTTGGCCAGAAAAACCAGAAATTCATACAATGGAGTTTGATTGACTTGGTCCGTTGATCCGATATAAATCTTCAGGACACAGGCTTCTGAATGGTTTTCCATATTAAAAGATTTTTGTTAACAACCTTCCAAAATAAACAGCCATTAAACCCAGAAAAAAACTGAGTGACATATAAAGAGCAAACCGAATCCATTCCTGACCACGAAGCAGTAAAAAAGCGTCGTTGGAAAATGTGGAAAAAGTGGTAAAACCGCCGCAAATTCCTACAGCAAGAAACAAACGCATGTCAGAACTGATCAGATCGCTTTTCTCAGAAATTCCGAAAATAATCCCGATTAATAAGCTTCCAAGAATGTTAACTGTAAACGTACTCCATGGAAAAACTGTGGCATAATTCTCCTGAAAATATTTGGAAACCAAAAACCGGGCAACACTTCCGATAAACCCGCCAAATCCGACCAATAGAATAGGTTTTAGCATAAAAAAATCTTAAATACTGCATTATTTTGTAGATGTTATCAGCCTGTATAAAAGAACTGGGACTGTACGGCTGACGTCATTACCACAAACAAAGATAAATAATCTGCAAACATCAAATACTTCAATTCATCGGATAATCCGGACTTTTATTTTGTTTATTTTGCGTAAAGGATTCTTTGCTATTTTTGAACTTGAAACTAACCAAACCTACTATGAAATTAATGAACCGCTTGCTTAAAAATAGAACATTGTCGGTTTTGTTGATAGCAGTTTTGTTGTTGCAGTTTTCCATATGCAACGCGCAAAATTCTGAAATCGACAAATCAATTGTTGCCAACCGGAAAGGTGAATTAGTCGTTAAGGCAAAATCTGGTACTAATGTAATTGTAGAACAGATCAGCCATGAATTTTGGTTTGGATGTGCTCTTCCCGACCAAATCTTTAATGGGTCTGCCCCGAAATCGGACATTGATCAATTCAAGGAAAAATTCCTGAAGAATTTTAACTCAGCAGTTACTGAAAATGCTGTGAAATGGGGCAATATGGAGCGTCAGAAAGGGGATGTGAAGTATTCGGTGATTGATGCCATACTCGCATGGACCGAAGCAAACAATATCCCGATAAGGGGACATAACCTTTTCTGGGGAATTCCTGAATTTGTGCAGCCATGGGTGAAAGAACTTTCGGATGAAGAGTTGGAACAAACACTGAAAAACCGCGCCGAAACGGTGACAGCACGCTATAAAGGACGATTTGTTGAATACGACCTGAACAACGAAATGGTGCATGGCAATTATTACGAAGATCGCCTGGGACCGGACATCACAAAAAAAATGGCGGAATGGTCGCGAAAAGGTGATCCACAAGTCAGGCTTTTTTTGAACGATTACGATATTCTTACCGGTGTTAAGTTGAAGGAATACATGGCTCAAATACGTCTGTTACTGAAACAAGGTGTGCCTATAGCAGGCATTGGTGTGCAAGGGCATCTTCATGCCGAAACGTTCGACCGTTTTCAGTTAAAAAATGCGCTCGATTCACTGGCACAGTTTCATTTGCCAATCCGGGTTACTGAATTCAATATGCCTGGTCAGCGTTCGAAATATTACAAGGATCGCAATCTGAAACTTACCCCTGAGGAGGAAGAATTGAAAGCTAAAGAATTGACTGATTATTATAGAATTTGTTTTGCTCATCCAGCCGTTGCCGGCATAATCATGTGGGGATTCTGGGAAGGGGCAAACTGGATTCCAACATCATCGTTATACAAGAGAGACTGGACTCCGACGCCTGCGGCAACAGCTTACCAAAATCTGATTTATAAAGAATGGTGGACCAATGTAAAAGGCAAAACAAACCGTAAGGGAGAATTTTCTGTTCCGGCATTTTTTGGAAAATATAAAGTTACCGTTGATGGAAAAACCAAAGAGGTTAATTTAACCAAATCCTCCGGCAAATTGGTCGTCAAGTTTTAAAATCGGAAAATGAAAAGCTTAATAGGTGTTGTATTCAATTAAGGTAAAGCGTGTGGAGTTTGGTTGACATTAAAACCCTTTGCAATGCACATGATGATAATGAAGTTTCTACTTTATCCCGATTTGCCTGTCATCCACAAAATCGCTCATATGCCAGGTAAAGAACTAGAGGAAAAAGGTCTTCAGGTAAAATTGGATTAGAAATACGATGGAACCATATTTAAGATTTTACAAAATAAATGATGATCAAAAATTAATGATCGCACTCATTCCTGACTGATTATGCTTATTTTAGCTCCCATCTAAAATGATTCAGCTATGGCAATTACAACCTGTGTTTATGTTTGGGTAAAGCCTGAAAATGTGGAAGAATTCATTGAGGCATCGATCGAAAATCATCTGCACTCCAGTAAAGAAAAGGGAAATCTGCGTTTCGATGTTTGTCAGGACCCGACGGATCCCTGCAAGTTTATGCTTTATGAAGCTTATGAAGATGAACAATCTGCCGCTGCCCACAAGGAAACAACTCATTACCAAAAGTGGCGCGACACGGTTGCCCCATTTATGGATCAGCCTCGTAAAGGTGTAAAATATAATATTATGGCCCATTAATCATCAACCCTTCACGACAAAGCAATTTGATATATAGGCTGATGATTTTACAGGTGTTTCGGGTTGCGAGTTACGCGATATCCGAACCCGAAACTCGTAGCAAAAACAAAAGGTCAACCTTTGAGTAAAAAATATTGACTGATGAAAAGCTTCTCGTTAGCTCGTATTCCTGAATTGGTTTTTGGTGCTGGAAAAATCTCTCTTCTTCCGGATATGATTGAGCGATTTGGGAAAAATGTGCTCATTATAGTCGGTCAGCATTCATTTTTAGAATCAGATCATGCGAATTCTTTATTCGGAAATCTCAGGCAAAAAGGCATTCATTGGTCTGTATATCAAATTAATCACGAACCTTCTCCTGCTGACATTGATACGGCAGTTGAGCGATATAAAGAATCCAAACCCAATGTGGTAGTTGCTATCGGCGGTGGAAGCGTGATCGATGCCGGAAAGGCAGTTTCAGCCATGTTGGTCAGTCCGGAAAAAATAACTACCTATCTGGAGGTAGTGGGAACACAAACACCTCCGGGGAAAAAGATTCCCTTCATTGCTATTCCAACCACTTCAGGAACAGGCAGCGAGGCCACTAAAAATGCGGTGATTACTGAAATTGGTGCGAATGGTTTTAAAAGCTCCTTGCGTCATTCGAATTACATCCCCGATCTGGCGCTCATTGATCCTGAACTTCAGCTTAACTGTCCGCTTCGGCAAACCGCTTGTAGCGGAATGGATGCTTTTACCCAGTTACTCGAATCTTACCTTTCGACTGAGGCTAATCCAATGACCGATGCCCTGGCGCTGGATGGAATAGATTACATCAATCAATCATTGATCCATTTGGTGAAAGACAATCCTGCCGATATCCAAAACCGATCGAAAATGGCTTATGCAGCCTGGCTTTCAGGAATTACTCTTGCCAATGCCGGTTTAGGTACCGTGCATGGTTTTGCCTCGTCCATTGGATCCAGATTTGCAATTCCTCACGGAGTGGTTTGTGGTACTTTGATGGCTGAAACGAATCGAATAACCCTTGAGAAGCTTGCCAATACAGGTAATGAAAAGTATTTCCTGAATAAATTTGCTACTGTAGGCCGAATCCTCTCGACAAAGAAGAATGGTACTGACGCTTATTTTGCAAATTCGTTGATCGATTCGTTAATTCAAATGACCGAAAAACTTGGCATTCCACGGCTTTCTGAATTTGGAATTTCCCTTCCGGATTTGGAAAAGCTAGTTGAGCAAACATCAAATAAAAACAATCCGATAAAACTTTCAACGGCTGAATTAAAGGAGATTCTTATTCGTCGTTTATAGTGTAAATCAGTATTATTTATAGAGTTAAATTGCCTTTCCATGTCATAATTGAAAAACAGAAGCTATGAACCTAAAATCAGTTTTATATTCCGTATTTGTTCTTTGCATCTTTACATTGAACGTTAGTGCCCAATCCAACAAAACCATTCTCAAAAAAGAGAAGTTCAACATCGACAAAGCCGCTGAGGATGAAATTGGCTACACCCAGGCCGTTAAAGTTGGAAATACAATCTATGTCTCAGGAGCTGTTGGTTGGGGTAAAACGGAAGATGCCCTAAAATTGGTCTATGATGAATTGGATAAAACCTTGAAAAACTATGGTGCTACTTTTGAAAATGTAGTGAAAGAAAACCTGTATGCCTTAGCTCTTGATTCTGTCATTAAATACAAGGATGTCAGAAAGTGGTATTATAAAAATGATTTTCCTGCAGCAACCTGGGTGCAGGTAAGTCGTTTGTATGATAAAAATTTGGTAGTTGAAGTAGAAATTATTGCCGTTTTGCCTGAAGAAAAAAGTAAATGAAAACCTTAAACTATAAATCATGAAACGAATTGCTTATCAGGCCATACTTATCGTGTGCATTGTTACATTAGTGATGTCGTGCAAACCAAAAGTTCCCCGGATTCTGATTCCAAAGGATGCTTCAGCCAAAGAATTACTGGCCGCAAGTGAAATTCGCAGATATATGTACTTAAGGACTGGGTTATTGCCCGAAATTATCGAAGGTTCAGATGCCGAAATACAAACTTCCGGGCAAGTCATCGTACTTGAACGAAAAGGCCAAAATCAGGTTCCGGGCGATCTGGCAGAGGAAGAATATTACCTGAAATCATACCTAACCGCAGATTTCGAGAAATTGGTTGTTTCCGGAGGGTCCGATCAGGCTGTTTTGTATGCTGCTTATGAGTTTGCTGAACAATTGGGAGTACGGTTTTATCTGCACGGCGACGTCATTCCTGACGGTAAAATCCTTCTCAAGATTCCCGAACTGGATATACGCCAAAAGCCAGTGTTTTCGATACGCGGAATTCAACCTTTTCACGACTTTCCTGAAGGACCAGACTGGTGGAATGTGAATGATTATCATGCAATTCTTGGTCAGCTGCCTAAAATGAAGATGAATTTCTTTGGTTTACACACCTATCCTTATCGTGCCAAATTTGATGGTGGTGGACCAAAGGCCGAACCGTTGGTCTGGATTGGTAAAGAGAGCGAACTTAATGCTGATGGAACAGTAAAATCAGCCTATCCGGCTATGCATTTCGCAACCAACGACAGCACCTGGGGGTATTCCCCGGTTAAAACTTCAGATTTCAGTTTCGGAGCTTCCCAAATCTTTGAAACGGATACGTACGGCGCCGATTATATGAAAAATGTTTCAGGATGGCCGCATACTGAAGTCGAAAACCTTCAGATTTTTAATGCCTCCGGGCAATTATTTAATGAAGCATTTGCTCAGGCTAAAGCGTTGGGGGTAAAGATTTGTGTGGGAACGGAAACTCCGTTGATTATTCCTAAAGATGTGCGAGATCGACATAACATCAAGGCGGAAACCGATGAACAGATCAAAGAACTTTACCGTGGAATGTTCAGTCGTATTCAGAAAACCTTTCCGATAGATTATTACTGGCTTTGGACTCCGGAAGGATGGACCTGGCAGGGGGCTTCGGATGCTGATGTGGCTAAAACTGAAAAAGATATGAAGTTGGCTTACGAAGTGCTGAACGAAATGGGAAAACCGTTTCAGTTGGCAACTTCTGGCTGGGTACTTGGGCCACCCAAAGACCGAACAAAATTCGATCGGGTTTTGCCTAAAGATATGCCGTTTAGCTGTATTAACCGGGGAGTTGGCTACACTCTGGTTGAAAAGGGATTTCAGGCAATTACTGACCGACAGAAATGGTCAATTCCCTGGATGGAAGATGATCCGGACTTACTCGGAACGCAATTGTGGGTGGGGCGTTTGCGGAAAGATGCGCTTGATTCGTATCGGTATGGCTGCAATGGACTGATTGGCATTCACTGGCGCACTCGCGATTTATCTCCCAATGTTTCGGCATTGGCAAAGGCTGCATGGATTGCCAACTATTGGACTGATTTCGCTAAAGACGGTAATCGGGATTTGCCCACTAAAGATTTTTATACGGATTGGGTGACCAGCGAATTCGGATATCCTTATAAGTCGATAATCAAATTGATGGAATGGCTAGATGGTAGGGGCACTGAACAGAAAGAAGGTTATAAAGGGGATTCGCACCTGAATGTAACGGACTGGATTGGTGGGCCAGGTGCATTAATGACTAATAAATCAGTAGAAGATTTAACTGAACGCCTGGAACGTTACCAGTTTTTGCAGCAGATGCAAGCTATTTTGCCATCAATTCCGGGAGCGGGAAATCATGAACGTTATGAATATTGGCTTAACAGCATGAAATTCAATAAATCGTTGGTCGAAACCGCACTGGCAGCTAAAGAATTGCAACAGGCAGTTGATGAAATTAAAAAGGAAAAGGATAAAACTGAAAGGCAACATATGGCTATTGACAAAGCTTTACCGCTTCGCCTTGAATTGGCTGAGAAATGGAAACAAACTGTAAAATTGTTGCTTTCGAAGGTCTCAACAACGGGTGAAATGGGAATGTTGGCCAATCTTGAAATGCATAATTACAGGCATAACCAAACTATAACCAGCTACGATAAATATTTAAAGGAACTGGGAGTTGATTTACCAACTGAAGCATTTCCATCTAAAGAATACACAGGAAAAACACGAGTGATTGTACCAACCGATGAGTCAATTCTTTCTAAGGGGCAAGATTTTTATTTAAGGGTAAGGGTACTTTCTTCTGAAAATGCCATCTCCGGAAAAATGAAGTGGAAGAATTTTGGAACCTTTGAATATAAGGAGATTGGGTTGAAGAAGATGGATAGGAATGTATTTGAAGTAAACATTCCCGCATCGGAAATAACCGATGATTTTGAATATTTTCTTGAGGTTACAGCTGGTAAGGAATTAGTCATATTCCCGGTGACTTCTCCAAGCATCAACCGGACAGTAGTGCTGATGAAGTAAAACAGTGGACCCCACCTGCCGCGGGCAGGAGTCGCAATGTTCAGGAAAAAGTCATTAGCGGTCATTTGCTTTGCGTCATTCATTGTAAAACACAGAATAGGAATTACAATTAATGACGATTGAATGACTAATTGGAATTTGAAACTTTAAACTATTTTTCATGAAAAGCAATCATCAATTAACCAAAGAATCTAAAGCCCCTCTTGTGGAGGGGTTGGGGAGGCTTTCAAAAGAACGATTTGATCTGACCGTTAATCACAAGCAACCCGATCACATTGTGGTTGATTTGGGATCGACAGCGGTAACCGGAATTCATGTGCTGGCGGTTGAAAACTTGCGGAAATATTACGGATTGGAAAGCAAACCGGTTCGTGTTATTGAACCTTACCAAATGCTGGGTGAAGTTGAGTCAGATCTGATTGAGGCCATGGGAATTGATGTTGTTGGCGCCTGGGGAAAAAATAACATGTTTGGCATATACAATCATGAACCATTCAAGGAATTCACTACTTTTTGGGGCCAGAAAGTGCTTGTTCCTGTAGGTTTTCAAACCACGTTCGACACCAATGGCGATTTGCTGATTTATCCGGCAGGAGACCTTTCTGTAACCCCTTCGGCACGGATGCCCAGAGCAAGTTATTTTACAGATGCTATTATCCGTCAGCAGCCGATTGAGGAAGAGAAACTGGATGCTGCAGATAACCTGGAAGAATTCAGTTTGGTTTCGGATGATGACCTGAAATTCTGGGGAGAAGCTACCCGAAAGGCCAGAGCCACCGGTAAAGCCGTAATTGCCGGTCTGGGTGGAACTGCTTTGGGTGATATAGCTCTGGTTCCCGGCATACAAATGAAAAATCCGAAGGGAATCCGTGATATTGCAGAATGGTACATGAGCACGATCATGCGCCCCGATTATGTGACAGCCATTTTTGACCGTCAAACCGAGATTGCACTCGAAAATTTCCGTCGTCTGCACAATGTAATTGGAAATAACCTCGATGCCGTTTTCATTTGCGGAACCGATTTTGGAACGCAGGATTCAACTTTCTGTGCGCCTGAGCAGTTTGACGAGTTGTGGCTTCCGTATTATCGCCGCATCAACGATTGGGTACATGCCAACACCAGTTGGAAGACATTTAAACACTCGTGCGGTGCCGTTGAAACATTTATGTCTCGCTTTATTGATGCCGGTTTCGACATCATTAATCCGGTACAGGTTGCTGCCAAAGGAATGGATCCGGCGCATTTGAAAAATACCTATGGGAAAGATCTCGTTTTCTGGGGCGGTGGAGTCGACACTCAAAAAACATTGCCTTATTCTACTCCTGAAAAGGTGCGGGAAGAAGTACTTCACCTTTGTGATATATTTGCCAAAGACGGTGGTTTTGTATTCAACACCGTTCACAACATTCAGGCAAATGTTCCCGTTGAAAACATTGTTGCCATGGTTGACGCAATAAGGGAGTTTAATGGAAGAAATTAATTGAGAATTATGTTGTTTATTCACGGGGTGACTTAGAGTCACCCCGTGAATAAATGGGATTGTAATTTAAACTGATCCAATGAAAAACCTAAAATTCAAATTAGTACTAATATTGTTTGTCATTACGACAACTATTTCAGCCAAAGAATATCACATTTCCGTGTCCGGAAGTGATTTGAACGATGGTTCTGTCAACAAACCATTCCGTACCATTAATTTTGCCGCTCAACTTGCCCGGCCCGGCGATGTGATAACTGTCCATGGCGGAACTTATCGTGAGTGGATTAATCCGGCACGGGGTGGCGAAAGTGATTTAAAACGTATTGTATATCGGGCTGCAGCGGGAGAAGTGGTTGAGATTAAGGGCTCTGAAGTTCTTTCGGGCTGGAAAAAGGAAAAGAATGGCATTTGGAAAATAACAGTACCAAACTCATTTTTTGGAGATTATAATTCTTGTAAGGATCTGGTTAGTGGTGACTGGTGCGACAATTTCAGTAAAAATCATACTGCTGATGTTTTTCTCAATGGAAAGTCGCTTTATGAAATGGATAAAATGGAGAATGTCATCAACGCTGTTCCATACGCCAAATGTAAAGATCAGGAGGGTTCAACTTATACCTGGTATTGTGAGAGTGATGACAACAGCACCACGATTTGGGCGAATTTTCAAAAAGCCGACCCCAATAAAAATCTGGTCGAAATAAGCATTCGCAGAAGTTGCATTTATCCGGAAAAACCGGGCATCAATTATCTCACTTTTCAGGGCTTTCATGTGAGTCAGGCTGCAACGCAATGGGGAGCGCCAACTGCCGAACAGATTGGAATGATTTCCACGCACTGGAATAAAGGCTGGATTATTGAGAATAACATTATCCACGATTCGAAATGTTCAGGAATTACGTTAGGAAAAGATCGCAGTACGGGGCATAATGTGTGGTCGGCAGATATCGGAAATGTAAATAATGACGGCAACATTCATTACATCGAAGTACTTTTCAGGGTTCTTCGCAATGGCTGGAGTAAGGAAAATATTGGCTCTCACATTGTCAGGAACAACACCATTTATAACTGTGAGCAGACAGGTATTTGCGGAAGTATGGGTGCAGCTTTCTGTCTGATTGAGGGCAATCATATTTATAATATTCACCTGAAAAATCAGGTTGGCGGCGCAGAAATAGGTGGAATCAAGTTTCATGCAGCCATAGATGCCCAAATTATACGAAACCGGATTCATGATAACAATGCGTTTGGTTGCTGGTTCGATTGGATGACTCAGGGAATGCGGGTTTCACAAAATCTTTACTATAACAATGCCTGGATGGATATTTATTTTGAAGTCAATCACGGACCTTTTTTAGTCGATAACAATATTCTATTGTCGTCAACCGGAATCGGTACCCAGTCAGAAGGTGGAGCGTATGTCCATAACCTGATTGCCGGCCAAATTGTTAATCTTCCTGACCTTGGACGCTTTACCCCGTATCATTTACCGCACTCGACCGCAGTGGCAGGTCTCTGCACTATTATGGGGGGCGACGACCGGTATTACAATAATATTTTTCTAGGTCAGGGGGCAGAAATAAAGAAGACAGATACGCATAATAACTATGGTCTGGTTGGTTATAATAGTGCGAAACTGCCGGTTTGGATTAGTGGAAATGTGTATTACAACCAGGCTTTGCCTTATAAAGAGGAAATCGATTTTGTTCAGAATGCAGGTTTTAAACCTGAATTTAGGGTTGTTGAAGAGGGAAACGAGGTGTTTTTAAGCTTCTCTACCGATGAAAATGGAGCTGATCCAAAAACACGATTTATCACAACTGAAATGTTGGGCAAAGCTAAAATTCCCAAACAAGCTTTTGAAAATCCGAATGGTACGCCTTTAAAGATTGAAATGGATTATTTTGGTAAGAGGCGAGCCGAAACAAATCCATCATCTGGTCCATTTGAGAAACCGGAGAAAGGTACAATTCGGATGAAAGTTTGGTAAATAATAGTTTCTTTGAAATAATTTAAAATTGACGGGTTGGTTAATTTGTTTGATGATATTTGATGACTTATTTTTTTTAATTCAAAGTAAATATGAGATCCCCAAAACAACTCTGGCAGAAATGGTCGATTGTCGTTAAAGTAATGCCTCTGATGATTCTAATTGCAATATTGAAGCTTCTTTCGCACAAGCTGGGGCTTGAAGTTATGGAGCTAAATGCACTTTTTACCAGTTTGGTAGCCGGAACTATTTTTCTGATCGGTTTTTTGATTAGTGGAGTACTTTCAGATTACAAGGAAAGTGAGAAAATTCCCAGTGAACTTTCAGCTTCGTTGAAAGCCCTGATGGATGATGCCTACACCATTTGGAAAAGCAAGAATTCTGAAACTGCCCGAAAATTCATTGAATTTGAAAAGACATTTATGAATTCTTTGCTGGACTGGTTCTACAAAAAAGAAAGGACCAAAATAATATTTGAAAAGCTCGGACAAATGAACGATTTTTTTGTTGAGTTGGATAAGGAAGGTATTCAGCCTGCGTATATCGTGAAAATGAAGAATGAGCAAAACAATATCCGTAAATTGATCTTGCGTATTGATACTATCCGAGACACAGATTTTATTGGTTCTGCTTATGCCATAGTTGAAGCGATGGGATTCTTAACCGGGCTTGGACTGATCATGATCAAAATTGAACCATTTTACGCCTCCCTGTTTTTTACGCTCCTGGTTACATTTCTGATTTCGTACATGATTTTTTTAATTGTGGATCTGGACAATCCTTTTGATTACACAGGCAAGGGTGAAAGAGGAACGGAAATTTCATTAAAACCACTTCATGATTTAGAAGTCTTCCTGACGAATTTCAGGACAGTATAATCCAAAACAATAAGAGGCTGAACCAAACAGGAACAGCCTCTCTCTATTTTGAAAATGTAATTTTATTCCTGATGTTTAATGCCAGCTTTATCCATGAACCATCCTAGTGTTTGTGAGGAAGGTCGTTCCAAAGGAAGTCCGTAAACACGGTCGAAAACCAATGAAGAAAGAACACCCAATGAGCGGGAAACCCCGAAGAGGACGGTATAGAAATTAGATTCTGTAATTCCGTAATGGTTGAGTAATGCACCGCTGATAGCGTCCACATTTGGCCATGGATTTTTGATTTTACCGGTACCTTCCAGAATTGGCGGAGCCACCCGATAAATGGCATTTACGGTATTGATGAGTTTGTCGTTCACGATGTATTTTTCAGCAAATTGCTGCTGAACGGTAAAACGTGGGTCGGTGATACGCAATACCGCATGTCCGTATCCCGGAACAACGCGTCCCTGTACCAGGGTTTGTTCAATATAGTGTGCAATTTGAGCATCCGAAGGTTCATCAGTTCCGATTTGCTGGATCATTTCTGCTATCCAATCCATTACTTCCTGATTGGCAAAACCATGCAGCGGGCCAGCCAATCCAACCATTCCGGCAGCAAAGGCATAATAGGCATTGCTTAAAGCAGAACCTACCAAATGGGTGGCATGTGCCGAAACATTTCCTCCTTCATGGTCGGCGTGTATAACCATATACAAACGGAGAAGGCGTTTAACTTCAACTGAATCGTGTCCCATCATATGAGCAAGGTTACCTGCCCAGTCCAACGTTGGATTTGGTTCAATATGATTTCCATTGTGATAAATGCGACGATAAATATAGGCAGCAATACGGGGTAAACGCGCAATCAGGGTCATGATATCTTCGTACATGAAATCCCAGTAGAATTTTTTGTTTACACCTGCGCGATAGGCCTTCATAAATACCGAATCATAAGCCATAGAAAGAATAGCAGTACTGAACTGTGTCATTGGCCGGCTGTTTTTTGGCAACGCGTCAATCACATCAAAGGCATGTTGTGGCACATGGGCGCGTGTTGCCCAATCCTTTGAAATATTAAGTACATCTTCTTTTTCAGGGATTTCACCAATCATCATCAGGTAAAATAATCCTTCAGGAAGTGGTTCTCCGGCCTCGTCCAATTTGGGAAGCTTCTGCTGTAATTCAGGCAGTGAAAAACCTCTGAACCGAATACCTTCATTGGCATCAAGCTTTGAAGTCTCGGTCAAAAGAGCAGGAATGTCTCTCATACCTGAAAGTACCTGATCGATTGTTACCTGCCCAAGGACAACATCTCCATGGTCTTTTTTTAATTTTTGAAAATCTGCCATGTTTTTCATGGCTTTTTCGTAGAACCTGTTTTTAATGTATTCCATCGTATGTTTGATTTTTAGTTCATATCCGAATATGAGTCTTCTAATTTAATGAATATTTCGAATTATCTCATTTGCAAATTCCGAGGTTGTTAATAATGTTGCTCCTTCCATCATTCTATACAAGTCGGAAGTAACTTTCCGTTTCGAGAAAGTATGGTCCATGGCATCATAAACATGTTCGGCAGCCTCGTACCAACCCAGGTATTCAAGCAACATAGCCCCCGAAAGAATTAATGATCCTGGATTTGCTTTTCCAGTCCCGGCTATGTCTGGGGCAGTTCCATGAGTAGCTTCAAAAATGGCATATCCACTGTTGTAGTTAATGTTTGCCCCCGGCGAAATGCCGATGCCACCAACCATAGCTGCCAACTGATCGGATATATAATCACCGTTCAGGTTTAAAGTAGCAATAACCGAATGGTCAAACGGATGCAACAAACTTTCCTGAAGAAAAGCGTCGGTTATAACATCTTTTACAATGACTTTACCCATCACTTTAGCTTTAGAAAGAGCGGTTTTCGCTTCTTCCGTTCCTTTTTCCTTTTCTATTTGCTGGTATGTTTTCCAGGTAAATGTTTGATGGGTAAATTCAGTTTCAGCCAATTCGTAGCCCCAGTTTTTGAAGGCGCCTTCTGTAAATTTCATGATATTTCCCTTGTGAACAAGGGTGACCGAAGGTAACGACCGCTCAATGGCATATTTAATCGCCGCTCTGATCAGCCGTTCTGAACCATCCTTCGAAACTGGTTTCACACCAAAGGAACTGCTATCCGGAAAACGGATAACATCAACACCCATTTCATCAACCAGAAAATCACGAAACTTGATGGCTTTTTCGGTGCCGGTCATAAATTCAATTCCGGCATATATGTCTTCAGTGTTTTCCCTGAAAATATGCATATCGACCAATTCCGGACAACGGATAGGCGAGGGGACACCTTTGAACCATCGAATCGGACGAAGACAGACGTACAAATCCAATGTTTGTCTCAGTGCCACATTCAGAGATCTTATTCCATCTCCAACCGGTGTTTCCAAAGGTCCTTTAATACCTACCAGATATTTCTGAAAAGCTTCAATAGTTTCGTCTGGCATATAACTTCCGGTTAGTTCAAAAGCCTTTTTCCCTGCCAGAACTTCCTCCCAAACCAGTTTTTTTGTATTTCCGTATGCCTTTTTAACTGCCGCATTAATCACTCTCTGGCTTGGTTCCGTAATGTCTTTCCCGATGCCGTCGCCTTCAATAAAAGGAATGACTGGCTGGTCAGGAGCGATGATCTTTCCGTTTTGAAATTGAATGGTGTGGCTCATAATGATATTATTTCTTGATGTGATTCCAGTTTGTCATTTATTGTCATTAGGTCATTTGTTGTCATTTTTAGTAAAACCATTTCAGACAAAAACAATCAATGACCGTTTATGACGTGAAACTCTTAACTAACAGGAAAAAGTCAATAGTCATTAGGAAATTATTAAGTTGCCATTTTCAAATGACTCTTTTCAGGATTGCTAATGAGCTAAAATGTGCGATGCTACCTGCTTTCTTTGACTGAATATTGATTACTTCAATTTCTTCTGAAGGTTTGCATCAATAGCATCCAGAAAACCCTCAGTAGTCAGGTAATTCTCGGTTTTCAGGTCATTACCATAAATAATAAGTGCCAGATCTTTGGTCATTTTACCTTCTTCAACAGTTTCAATACAAACTTGTTCCAAAGCATGTGAAAAATCAATCAATTCCTGGTTTCCGTCCAATTTTCCCCTGAATGCCAAACCACGAGTCCATGCATAGATGGATGCAATCGGATTGGTCGAAGTTGGCTTGCCCTGCTGATGCATCCGGTAATGGCGGGTAACAGTTCCATGAGCTGCTTCGGCTTCCATCGTTTTTCCGTCCGGGGTTACCAATGTTGATGTCATCAATCCAAGTGAACCAAATCCCTGTGCAACAGTGTCAGACTGAACATCACCATCATAATTTTTACAGGCCCAAACAAATCCGCCTTCCCATTTCATGCAGGCAGCCACCATGTCATCAATTAAACGATGTTCATAGGTGATTCCGGCTTCAGCAAATGCTGCTTTAAACTCAGTGTCAAATATATCCTGAAAGATATCTTTAAATCGTCCATCGTATTTTTTCAGGATGGTATTTTTTGTCGAAAGGTAGAGTGGCCATTTTTTTGCCAAAGCCTGATTCATACAGGCACGGGCAAACCCGGTGATCGACTCGTCAGTGTTGTACATAGCCATTGCCACGCCGTCGCCGGTAAAATCATATACGTCGAATGAAGTTGGCGTGCTTCCGTCTTCTGGAGTGAAGGTGATGGTTAGTTTGCCTTTTCCTTTGGTCACAAAATCAGTTGCCCTATATTGATCTCCAAACGCATGACGGCCAATACAAATCGGTTGTTTCCAACCCGGAACCAGACGAGGTATGTTGCTGATTATAATTGGTTCACGAAAAACAGTTCCGTCCAGAATATTTCGGATTGTTCCGTTCGGTGATTTCCACATTTTTTTCAGTCCAAATTCCTCCACGCGGGCTTCGTCAGGAGTAATTGTGGCACATTTTATACCGACTCCATATTTTAAAATGGCATTTGCTGCATCAACAGTAACCTGATCATTGGTTAAATCGCGGTGTTCCATTCCCAAATCGAAGTATTTGATATCAATATCCAAATAGGGAAAAATCAATTTCTCTTTAATAAACGACCAGATTACACGGGTCATTTCATCTCCATCCAGGTCAACTACAGGGTTAGCAACTTTGATTTTTTGTTTCATTTATTAGTTTTTTTTGAACCACATAGAACACATAGTTTTATTATAAATGTGAATGGTGTGGTTGATTTTTAATAATTTTTTTGTTTTTACCACAGAGGAAACAGTGAAATACAGATTTGACAAGGTTTTTTCTATGTGTCCTATGTGGTTAAATTAATGCATTATTGGTTTTGTTTACGAATTAAATCTAATGCTGAACCGGCTTTAAACCAGTCGATTTGTTGTTGATTATAGGTATGATTCAGCTTGATCGTGTCTTGGGTACGATCAGCATGAACGATTTCAAGTGATAATTGCTTTCCCGGAGCAAAATCTTTCAGGTCAATAAAGTTGAAGGTGTCGTCTTCCTGAATTAAGTCGTAATCCGCTTCATTGGCGAATGTCAAACCGAGCATTCCCTGCTTTTTCAGGTTGGTTTCATGAATACGGGCAAACGATTTTACGATAACCGCTTTTACTCCTAAATGGCGTGGTTCCATGGCAGCATGTTCGCGCGAAGAACCTTCACCGTAATTCTGATCACCGACCACGATGGTTGCCATTCCGGCAGCTTTATAGGCACGCTGAACAGCGGGTACTTCACCGTATTCACCAGTAAGTTGATTCTTTACTTTATTGGCTTGGTCGTTGAAAGCATTGACAGCTCCAATCAGCATATTGTTCGAAATGTTATCCAAATGTCCACGGAAACGCAACCAAGGGCCGGCCATTGAAATGTGATCGGTGGTACATTTTCCTTTGGCTTTGATAAGCAATTTGGCTCCTGTAATATTCTGGCCGTCCCAGGCATCGAAAGGCTGAAGCAACTGAAGTCTGGAAGAATCCGGAGCCACTTTAACTGTTACTGAAGAACCATTTTCGGCTGGTGCCTGAAATCCGGCATCCTCCACATCAAAACCTTTGGCAGGAAGTTCCTGTCCTGAAGGAATATCGAGTTTTACTTTTTCTCCCTTTTCATTGACAAGATAATCAGTCAGTGGATTGAAAGTGAGATCACCGGCAATGGCCATGGCCGTTACTATTTCAGGAGAAGCTACAAAAGCATGCGTATTTGGGTTACCATCGGCACGCTTCGAGAAGTTGCGGTTGAAGGAATGGATAATGGTATTTTTTTCACCTTTTTCGGCTCCGGGGCGCGACCACTGTCCGATACACGGTCCGCATGCATTGGCAAACACACTTGCACCTATTTGGTTGAATATATCAATAAAACCATCACGTTCGATGGTGAAACGCACCAGTTCTGATCCGGGAGTGATGGTAAATTCAGATTTCGATTTCAAATTTTTGTCAACAGCCTGTTGAGCCAGAGAAGCTGCACGAGAGATATCTTCGTAGGAAGAATTGGTACACGACCCGATTAAACCCACTTCTATTTTAGTTGGCCAGCCGTTTTCTTTGGCTACCTCAGCCATTTTAGAAATTGGAGTGGCACGGTCGGGCGTAAACGGACCATTGATGTATGGTTCCAGTTCGTTCAGGTTTATTTCAATCACCTGATCAAAATATTTTTCCGGACTGGCATAAACTTCCGGATCGGCAGTTAAATGTTCTTTCACCTGATTAGCCAAATCAGCCACTGCCGCACGACCAGTCGCCCGAAGATAGCGTTCCATCGATTCGTCGTAACCAAAAGTTGAGGTTGTTGCTCCAACTTCGGCTCCCATGTTACAAATTGTACCTTTCCCGGTACAGGAAATCGACTGCGCACCTTCACCAAAATATTCAATAATTGCGCCTGTTCCACCTTTTACGGTTAGGATTCCGGCCACTTTCAGAATAATGTCTTTTGGAGCTGTCCAGCCACTCAACTTTCCGGTCAGCTTTACACCGATTAATTTCGGAAACTTTAGTTCCCAGGCCATTCCGGCCATTACATCAACGGCATCGGCACCGCCAACGCCAATAGCGACCATGCCCAAACCTCCGGCATTCACCGTGTGAGAGTCGGTTCCAATCATCATTCCACCAGGAAAAGCATAGTTTTCAAGCACTACCTGATGAATGATTCCTGCTCCGGGCTTCCAGAATCCGATTCCGTATTTGTTGGAAACTGATTCAAGGAAATCATAGACTTCCTTGTTGATTTTAATAGCATCTTCGAGGTCGGCCAAGCCATTTTTACTAGCTTGAATAAGATGATCGCAATGCACTGTTGAAGGAACGGAAGTTTTGCTTTTTCCTGAATTCATGAATTGCAACAAAGCCATTTGGGCGGTGGCATCCTGCATAGCAACCCGGTCGGGTGCAAAATCGACATAATCAACACCTCTTTTAAAATCGCGGACCGGTTGGTCTTTGTAAAGATGAGAATAAAGAATTTTTTCAGACAGACTTAAGGGCCTGTTTAAGTGCTTTTTAGTCAATTCAATTTTTGCACTTAATTCCTGATAGTTTTTAGAGATTAAATCCAGATCAAACATATTTTGGTTTTTTAATATTGGCACTTGAAAAACTTTTAAAAATCAAAATAGTTAACAATGCCTATGATGTTTTGTTTTTTGAAAGCAGCCGAATATATTAAAAAATATCGTATAAAAACGGTTGATATTTATTAGTTCCCGATTCCTGACTCTCCGGAAAACTTAAAGTCAGGCTGTTTGTATAAAAAACAAAAAAGCTGCCCGTAATTCGGGCAGCTTTGTGAATATCTAACAGGCAAAGGATTACATTTCCAACTGAACGATCGTATCAATAGGTTTTTTCTTTCCTTCAGGAATATTCAGGATCACACCAAACTCTGTTTCCTTAAATTTTAAAGAAGTTTGGTCGTCAAATAATTTAGCTGATTTCAATTTTTTAGGAAGTTTTCCTATAAACAGGTTTTCTTCTTTACTATTGAGTATATGAATCCAAACTTTTCCGTCTTTCTGAGTTGAAGCTCCCCAGGTGGTGGGATTTATCGGACCTTTCCGGGTTCCGTATATGGTTTCGCCATATTTTTCGAGCCATTTGCCCATAACGGCCAAAGTATCGATATTCTCAGGTTGGATTTTTCCGTTTGGCATTGGGCCGGTGTTTAAAAGGAAGTTTGCTCCATAACCGGCAGATTTGATTAAAGTTTGAAGCAACTGTTTGGTCGATTTATAACCGGTATCGGCCAGGTTGAATCCCCACGAACCATTCATGGTTTCGCACATTTCAAGCGGTAAATCAGACATCGCACCGGTGTGGTTAAATCCCATAGAGTTTTCTCCGGGAAGGTCGCGTTCGTACATCTGGAAATCCTCGCCTGGGAATGGAAATTTGTGGTGATTGCTTCCGATTAGCGCTCCGGGCTGAAGTTTGTGAATTAGGGCATAAGTTTCGTCTAAACGCCATGGAGCATCCCATTTGTCCCACATGCCATCGAACCAAATACCACCCACTTCGCCGTAATTGGTTAAAAGTTCTGAAAGTTGGGCATTCATGTAGTCAATATACTTGTTCCAGTCACCTTTTTCTGGTCTTCCGGTATAACCTTGACCAGTATTTCCTCTTGGAAAATAATCAGGGTGGTGCCAGTCGAGCTGCGAATAATAGAAGAAAAGTTTGATACCCTGTTTGTCGCATTCGTCTTTCAGCATTTTGATGATATCCTTGCCATAAGGAGTACGTTTCACCACATTGTAATCGCTTACTTTCGAATTATACATGGCAAATCCTTCGTGGTGTTTACTGGTAATGGTAATGTATTTCATACCGGCTTTTTTGACCATTGAAACCCATTCTGCCGGGTTAAATGCAACCGGATTAAAGAAGTTGGGAATTTTTTCGTACTGGGCAATCGGAATTTTTTTCTGGTTCATAATCCATTCGGCAATACCCTGATCGCCGCCACCTGCCAGATTGCAATACATTCCCCAATGGATAAATAATCCGAATTTGGCATCCTGAAACCATTCACGTTTTTGAAGATTCTTTTCGGTTGGTTGATAGCCTGTTTGTGCCATAATGCTTCCAGCTATAAAGAAGGAAAGAATAGTTCCGGCAATTACATTTTTAAATTTCATAAATTTTAGTTTAGGTTTTATTGCTGTGCTGTATTGTGCTGACAAATATAAGCTAATTGGGAATAGAAAGAAAATAGTCAAGACACAAATCTTTCCGAGTTATTACAAAAAACTTAACAAATTTTGTGTTGAATTGACTTTGTTGCTCACAAATGAAAAATCAGATACTATTCCTTTTTGAGGTACAATAAGTTTGATTTACGTTGTCAGTGGTTGTTATTTGGTATGGTAGAAAATTTTTGTTTTGTCTTAAATAATGTGTTGAAATTCAGTTATTTTTTCAAAAAAAAGCCATAACTTTAGTATAGAATCAACATCCAAAATGTTAATTTACTAGGTTGTAGGTTGTAGGATTTGTTTATCATCTAAAATATAACCCATGAGCAAATTTATTTATTTAACCGCAACTCCTGAAGCATTGATCGCTTCGATGTTACCCCCTAAAGATTTTGGCGAATATCTTTCAACCGGTACAAAGAAAATGAATAAAGGTCAAGCCATCTTTTTTGAAATCGATCTCGGTCAGATAAAAAATTTGATCGATATGGATAGTTTGAATCGAAGATGTATTGCAAAACCTGACGGTCAACCCAAAAGCTCTGTCTATTTATCAGTCTACAAAGTGTTGGAGATGCTCCCTTTGTCAGCTCTAAAAAGTCTGTATCTGACTACAGATAACGGACATATTCTTGAATTGAAAAAAACACCTTACGATCAAACCTCTGAATTAAAAAACAGACTCTATCTGTTTCAGGAATTATGCCCGGTAACACCAATGGTTGCAAGTGATTTACCTCCTTCTGCTTTTCTTAAACGACTTACTGATGGGTCGGTCCCAATTGTTCTTCCCAAACTCTTTTTTGTTGAATTGAAACTTGGGGATCTGGCGACCAATCCTAAAAAGGGATCAATTGATTATTTACCTTATACCAATGTTGGACACCTGAAAGACTGCCTTGAAATTTTAAGAGGCGAATATGAAAAACGAATGAAAACCGTTCAGCGGGTTTTTTCCGGCAATCTTCTTTATCGGACTATAGAGAGTGGATTCTATATTGGTTCAAATGATGAAATTATTTTTTATCGTTATCCAACTTTAACTGAACTTGAAAGTATTAATTATGATTTTTTTCGATCTATTTGATAATAGAAAAACATTGATTTTATATATGCAAAAAGGGGATCATTCCGGTAATCCCCTTTTTGGTATAGTTGAAACTGAAATCGTGATTAAATATTTTATCCAATCGTGGCCACCATCACCGCTTTAATGGTGTGCAGCCGGTTTTCAGCCTGATCGAAAACAATAGAAGCTTCGCTTTCAAAAACATCTTCGGTAACTTCCAGCCCGTCAAGCCCAAATTTCTGAAAAATTTCTTCGCCCATTTTTGTTTCGCGGTTGTGAAACGCCGGTAAACAATGCAAGAATTTCACGTTTGGATTTCCGGTTAGTTCCATTGCTTTCCGGTTGACCTGATAGGGTAGGAGCAGTTTAATCCGATCGGCCCAGACTGATTCGGGCTCACCCATCGATACCCAAACATCGGTATACAGAAAGTCACAATCTTTTACGGCTTTTGCCAAATCGTCTGTGATTAGGATTTTGGCGCCGGTTTCGGCTGCAATCTTTCGGCAGATTTGCTGTAATTCTTCTTTCGGCTGGCAACTTTCAGGAGCAGCAGCCCTGAAATCCATTCCAAGTTGGGCCGCGCCTACCATGAGCGAATTCCCCATGTTATTGCGGGCATCGCCCAAATAGCAGAATTTGATTTCAGAAAGTGGTTTTGCCGAATGTTCCTTCATAGTCAGGAAATCAGCCAGTATTTGTGTCGGATGAAACTCGTCGGTCAGACCATTCCATACCGGAACTCCGGCATATTTAGCCAGTTCTTCCACGATGTCCTGCCCGTATCCGCGGTATTCAATGCCGTCGTACATTCTTCCCAGCACTCTGGCCGTATCTTTTATCGATTCCTTATTCCCTATCTGCGAACCTGTCGGTCCCAGGTACGTTGCGTGCGCGCCTTGGTCGAAAGCAGCCACCTCAAAGGCACAACGCGTGCGGGTTGATGCTTTTTCAAATATCAAGGCGATATTTTTACCGCCCAGCATCTGTTCTTCCAAGCCAGAAGCCTTTGCTTTTTTGAGTTTGGACGCAAGTTTAATCAGGTAATGAATTTCTTCTGAAGTGTAATCAAGTAACTTCAGAAAATGCCTGTTTTTTAAATTAATTTCCATAGCCTTTCAATATAAATGATGAATGTTGAATTATAAATTGTTAATTATTCGATTGTTGGTCAGGTAAAACCCGGAGCTTGAAACCTGAAACCTGAAACCTGGAACTTACCTGTCATACTCCATCGTAATTTTTGATCCGTAGGATTTGTCTTCGAGTTTTTTAGCCTCCGTGATGACACTCTTTTCGCCACCGTTTTCAATAAAATGCAGACATGCTTTTATTTTTGGTGCCATGGTACCTTCGCCAAAAGTTCCATCTTCGAGATATTTTACAGTATCAGCATAATTCAGGAATTCTAGTTTCTCCTGAGTTGGAAGGCCAAAATTCTTATAGATAAACGAAACATCAGTCAGGATATAGAAGTGGCTTGCTCCGATTTTAGAAGCAAGGAAAGCTGACGCCAGATCTTTGTCAATTACAGCGTCGAGTGTCCGCAGATCGTTGTTTTCATCAAAATATACCGGAATACCACCGCCACCTGCAGCAATGACTATATTTCCGGCACGAACCAGATTTTCGACAATATCTTTATTGATGATATCAACCGGTTGAGGGGATGACACCATCCTTCGCCAGCCACCATGCGCCTTTGATGATGGTTTAAAAATCCAGCCTTTTTCATCCTGAAGTTTTTTGGCTTCCTCTTTCGAATATATTTTACCAATGCCTTTAGTCGGATTTTTAAAGGCAGGATCGTTTGGATCAACGATGGTCATTGAAACCAAAGTAATGACATTTTTCTGAATACCATGCTTTTTCAATACGTTTCTGATCATGCGCTCAATCATGTATCCAATGCCGCCCTGCGAATCGGCTACACAAATATCCAAAGGCATAGGGGCAATATCGTATAAAAGCTGTCCGGCGTCATTTCGCATCAGAATATTTCCGACCTGTGGGCCATTACCATGGGTAATAACCAGTTCGAAGCCTTCATTGATAAGAAATATTAAATTTTCAAGTGTTTCGGTAGTATTCGCTTCCTGCTGCTCAATGGTACCTTTTTCATTTTCACGCAACAAGGCATTTCCTCCAAGTGCGACAACTGCAATTTTTTTCATGTATTCACCATTTCATTTCAGAGCAAACTTATAAAAAGGAACTTGATCGAATCATGATCAAAGTTTGCAGTGAAGATAGGTAATGATGCTTTTAAACAGAAAGTCATTGCGAAACAAAACGATCAAAAATCAGATAATTTTTTGTTTCATAATCAGAGCCTATAAAATATATGATAGTCAAAAATCGTTAACTTTGCGCACGAATTAACAACCCGAATGGCAAAGAAAATAACCAAACCGGCAAAGAAACCAGTAAATGGTAAAAAGCCTTCCAGAATAAAACGGATTATAAATTTCTTCAGGAGTAATCAGTTCAAATATACTTTGGGTATATTTCTATTGATTTTTGGTGGATATTTGGCTGTTGCCTTTGTATCTTATGCCTTTTCAGGCAGAGTTGATCAGAGTAAACTTGATTTACCTTGGTCGGATTTTCTTTTCGATCCTTCTGTTCAAGTACAAAATATTGCCGGAAAAGGTGGAGCCTTTCTCAGTGAACAGTTTATCAATCTTGGTTTTGGTTTTCCATCCTTCTTTTTTATCCTTCTTTTCCTGGTTGCCGCATTGAATTTATTCGGATTTAAACGAATTAAATTCTTCAAAACATTACTTTTTTCGATACTCTGGATGCTTTGGTTATCAATTGCGTTGGCTTTGGCTTTGACCGTTTCTTCAGGTGATCAGTTTTTGTATGTAGGAGGTATGTATGGATTTATTTTATCAAGTTTATTGTCGTCGTTACTTGGAGCTTTTGGCGCTGCGTTAATCCTGATATTTATTCTTTTTGTGTTGCTGATCCTAACATTCAAGCAATTTATTCCCTGGCTGACACGTGTATTGGCCCGTAAGGAAAAAGATCCGGAACTTATAAAAGATTCGATTACCAAGTTAGAAGAAGTATTGCCTGTAAAGGAGATTACCGATCCGTCCATTTCAAAAATTATTACTGAAGATGATCAGATTAAAGCCATTTTTGATCCTGATTCAGAAGATGATTTTGAGGTAGAAGATACGGTTTCGAAAAAAAATGTAGAATTGAGCATTGAGGATATGCTTTTTTCAGATGAACCGGTTAAAGAAAAATTGAAGAAAAAAGAACCTGAATTACAGGTTATTGTGCCTGTTGTTGATGAAGATGCAGAAATTGGGGATGTTTCATTGGCTCCTTATGATCCGACTTTAGATTTATCGTCCTACAAATATCCGACACTGGATTTGCTTGATGATCATGCTTCGGGCAATGCCGAAGTAAGCAATGAAGAATTGATTTCGAATAAGAACAAGATTGTTGAAACACTTCGTCATTACAAGATTGAAATTACCAAAATCAGGGCAACCATTGGCCCAACAATTACTTTATATGAAATTGTTCCGGCTCCGGGAATTCGAATTGCCAAAATAAAGAATCTGGAGGATGACATTGCCCTTAGCCTTTCTGCGCTTGGAATCCGTATTATTGCACCAATACCCGGAAGAGGTACCATTGGTATTGAAGTTCCAAACCAGAAACCTGAAATTGTCTCGATGCGATCCATCATTGGGTCGAAGAAATTTCAGGAGTCAACGGCTGAATTGCCTATTGCTTTTGGAAAGACCATTTCGAACGAAACCTTCATGGTCGACCTGGCTAAAATGCCACATATATTGGTTGCCGGAGCTACCGGTCAGGGTAAATCGGTTGGATTGAACGCGATCATAACTTCTTTGCTTTATAAAAAACACCCTTCACAATTAAAATTTGTTCTGGTCGATCCCAAAAAGGTGGAACTCAATTTATATGCATCGCTTGAAAAGCATTTTCTTGCCAAAATGCCCGACGAAGAGGATGCCATTATTACGGATATTCAGAAAGTTAAAAATACCCTGAATTCTGTAAATATTGAAATGGACAACCGTTACGATTTGTTGAAAAAGGCGCATGTCCGTAATATTATCGAATACAACACCAAGTTCATTGGGCGGAAGTTAAATCCGGAAAAAGGACATCGTTATTTGCCATACATTGTGGTGGTGGTCGATGAGTTCGCCGATTTAATTATGACTGCCGGAAAGGAAATTGAACTGCCTATTGCACGTATTGCCCAGCTTGCACGTGCGGTGGGGATACATATGATTATTGCCACACAACGACCATCAATTAATATTATTACCGGTGTAATTAAAGCGAACTTCCCAACCCGGATTGCTTTTAAAGTTGCTTCAATGATCGACTCACGAACAATCCTGGATACTCCGGGTGCCAATCAGTTGATTGGTAAAGGCGATATGCTTGTTTCTACCGGAAGTACCATGACCCGCGTTCAGTGTGCTTTTGTTGATACTCCTGAAGTAGAGCGGATTTGCGAGTTTGTAGCCGAACAAAGAGGCTATTCAACCGCATTTCTTTTGCCTGATTATATTGGTGAAAATGATGGAGGAATTCCGGAAGTTGATTTAAGAAACAGGGATGAAATGTTTGATGATGCTGCACGACTGATTGTCAGCAATCAGGTAGGTTCAACTTCAATGATCCAACGAAAATTCTCAATTGGATATAACCGTGCAGGGCGGTTAATGGATCAGTTGGAAGCTGCCGGAATTGTTGGGCCAAGCGAAGGAAGCAAAGCACGACAGGTATTGATTCAGGATGAATATTCTTTGGAACAATTATTGAATGGATTAAAATAACCGATTATAAATATTTTGAAAATGAAACAATTTCTTATCACATCAATTTTGTTGGCCTTTGTGATTTTCGGATTTGCTCAGCAGGATACAAAAGCCAAGGAAATTCTTGAAAAAGTGACAAAAGCAACCCAGTCACTGGCGTCTTTGGATGCTAAATTTTCTTTTGAAATGAATAATAAAGCCCAGAATATTCTGGAAAAATACACCGGTGATATAGTCCTGAAAAACAAAAAGTACAAGTTGAATATCCCTCAAATGGGTTTACAAGTGTTTTGTAATGGAGAAACAATTTGGACCTATACGGTAAATTCCAACGAGGTGAATATTTCCAGTATGGACGAAGCGACGGATGAAATGATGGATCCGGCTAAATTATTTACTATTTACGAAAAGGGATATAATTACAAATACCTTGGAGAATCAGTTGATGCAGGTGTTCCGGTTTATAATATCGACCTTATCCCGCAAAAACCTACCGGTGATATTCAGAAAATTAAAATCATGATTGACAAGCAGAAAATGCTTATTCATGGAGCGAATATGACCGGAAAAGATGGTAATATTTACACAATTATCGTCAGTCAATACAAAACTGATGGCGTTTACAAAGACTCTGATTTTGTGTTCGATTCTAAAAAATACAAAGGAATTGAAGTAATTGATATGAGATAGCTAGTGAATTGCTTGTCTCAACCTCTTAACTAAGAGGAAAAAGTCATCAGTCATTAGAAAAAGCGAAAGGCAAATTTCCAAATGACTAATGACTTTTTTCTGTTTTTATATATCCCAGTTATGAATGCAAGGTATAAATGTAAGGAGCGTGTCGCCCCGAAGTCCTAATCTGAGCGTTTCTAACGGAATGATTTCGTTGGTTGCGATATTCCCAAGATTAACATTCGGTCCCAGAAGCTTAATGAACCATACCTGCTGATTTTTTAATGGGGCTTCCCAAAGAATATCGTCGGGATTGAGGGCTTTTTTAATAGCAAGGATCAGCTCAAAATTCGCAGATCCGTCATCATTATAAATTCCCATATTGCCACTTTCGCGGGCTTCTGCAATCACTTTCCATGCACCAGCCTTTAATTCGGTTTGCATAAAAGAAATCCATTTTTCATTTGAAATTTCCTTGCCTTTGAGTTTGCTTCCAACTTCGGATAAAACGGTGAAATCCTTACTTAGGCTGACAATATATTCGCATTTCAAATCATGATCCAGTTCCATAACACCGTCTGAAACTTCAACCATTTCCATTTCATATTCATCCAGAAACCGTCGGTAATCGTCCATCATGTTTCTGACAGCAAATGCTTCAAAAAGGGTACCGCCAAAATATGGTATCAAACCTGCTGATTTGTAAAGTTTAATTTTTTCGTGCAACCGGTTGGTGATGATCGAAGTTCCGAATCCAAGTTTTATCAAATCGCAGTAAGGAGCTGAAATGTCGCATAAATCTTCAGCTTCACGCAGACTTAATCCTTTGTCCATAACCATAGTAAGGCCATTTTCACGGGGTTGAGCCGGACGTTCAGGCATGTGTGGCAATCTAAAGTTCATTTATTTAAAGTTTCAATGATTGGTATTGGGAAATAAGTTTTTTGATTGATTCAATTTTTGAAGCTTCCGGATAGAATTCAAATAACTCATTTTGGATGCTGTAATCAATCTTCAGTGCACGTTCAAAATGACAGACAGCTTCCAGTTCCTCGTTTTTATCGAGCAAATATGCAGTTAACCTATAATTGATAAACGCATTCGATTTATTTATTTTACTTGCAGTCCTCAGTACTTCAATGGCCCGGTCAGTATCATTGATATCATAAAACATTTCTGAATAAGAGAGCCAGTTTTCGATATTATCCGGTTCCAGCATAGTTGCCATTTCAAATGAAACAATGGCTTCTTTTGTTTCGTTTAATTCAGCATGTACTTTGGCATCCATACTCCAGAAATCGGCATTGTCGTCTTCCAGAAATAATGCTTTTTTGAAGAAAGCCTGTGCTTCTGTTAATTGCCCCTCCGACCACATAATCAACCCGGAACCATACCAGGCACTTGCATTCGATTCATTTAACCTGATTGCCTTTTGATAGTTGACCAGTGCCTCATCATACCGGTCACTATTCAGGTAACATTCGGCCAGGTAACAATAGGCATCGTCATTTTTCTTATCCAGAAGCAAATACTCATTGTAACATTCAATTGCCTTTTCGAATTGGCTGTTATTGGCCAATGCATTCGCTTTATTGAAATGGGCATGAAGGAAATCCTCATTGATTACCAAGGCATATTCATAAGCCTTAATGGCCTCGTCGAACATCCCCATTCGGTTATAGGTGATGCCGATGTTATACCATACCGAATGATTGAAAGGATCAATATCCAGGTATTTGTTATAATATTCAATACTCTTTTCAAATTGGGAATCACGATCGTAGTAATATCCTAATTCGTAAAGTACTATTTCATTGGTCGGATTTACTTTAATAGCCTTTTCAAGATAACTGATGGCCAAATGGACTTCTCCGGCCTGACCGAATGAAATACCAATATTATATAGGGTTTCATCGAGTTCGTCGATGTTCATTTCAAGAGCCTTTTCGTAAGCTGAAATTGCTTTGGCAACATCGCCAAGCAGATTATATGCAGCGCCTTTGGTGAGAAATATATCCGGATTATTTGATTCAATCTTTTCAGCCATTTTCAGCAAATCAAGGCATTCTTCAAGCTTTCCTTCCTGCATGAACACCTGTGCCTGACGAATTTTAATTGAAACAGAAGCCGGGTGTAATCTCAAGCCAGTTTCAACTGCTTTTCGGGCAAGTTTTATTCGGCCATCTTCCAGAAAATGGTCAACAATACCTTCAACTTCAAAAACATCGAAATATTTTGAAGTATTTGTTTTAACCATTTTTCTGAAACGTGCTACTGCTTCATCAAAATCATCATCTTCAAAATTATCCCTGGCGTCCTCTTTCATATTCTTGATATTGGGTGCAAATTTAAGAATACTTTTCGAATTGAATCATTAATTTACCTGATGCTCTTTCCTCAAAAGGTCATTAATTGTTTTTACAGGACAAAAAGTCTCAATTGGAACCTCAACAAAAAGCGTATTCCAATCAGACATCGATCCATTCCACAATCCGGGTAGTTCCTGAACTTTCAATTCTTTTCCATCTTTAGATTTGATAGAAATAAACCCGGTTTTTGGATCTCTGAAATTCAATAGGTTATATTTTTCTCCGGCATAATTTTTTACTGCACAAACCAAATCCACCGGATTAAAATGACTTGCTTTTTTTGCAATGGCCGATTGTTCCGTATTTTTGAAATCAATTTGGGTACTTTCAACAATCTGCAATGAAACAGAACCATCGCTATTTACGGCAAAAAATGGTCCTCCACCGGGTTCTCCCTGGTTTTTTACCATACCACAAACCCGGATTGGCCGGTTGAACTTATCACGGAAGTAATGAAATAACTCTTCTTTTTCGCTGTAATACTGGTTATTTGGAGGAGTAATATTCATTACGTTTTCAAGAAAATTGGCGGCTTCAGCATAAAAACCACTTTCGAGCGTAGCCGGATGATGCTCCTTCAGCATTCTCTGATAATAAAAAATTTGTTCCTGAAGACTCAGTAATAGGCCGGCAAGCGCTTTTTTAGAGGTGGTGGTTGGTTCTTTGAGCTGATCCGGAACCACATTATCCACATTTTTTATAAAAATAAGGTCTGCATCCAGATCATTTAGATTTTCGAGCAATGCACCATGCCCCGCTGGTCTGAAAAGCAAACTGCCATCATTGTTTCGGAATGGCTCATTGTCAATATTGACTGCAACAGTATCGGTTGAAAGCATTTGCTGCGAGAAACTTACCTGATATCGAACTTCATAAAGATATTCATATTTAGGTCTGATCTCAGCGACATGTTTTTCAAAGGCTTCCTGATGTTCGGGTGAAACAGTAAAGTGAAGATTCACTACACTTTCATTGTTTTTTGCATACATGGCGCCTTCAACAAAATGTTCTTCTGTAGGGGTTCGCTCTTCGGTTGAGTATTTATGAAATTTAAGCAGTCCCTTTGGTTGATTGCCGTAATTCAGACCTTTTTCTAACAGCAGGTATTCTAACCACTCCTGTAACGAAACATTTTCAATTTCTTTATTATTTTTTGATGCCAGAAGTTCTAGGTCTCTGTAAAATGCAAATTTTTTAAGCTGATCGCAGAACAAGGCTACTTCATTATCTTTCAAAATTTCTGATAGGTCTGTCCCGTTTTGTAATTCCTCCAAAGCAGAAAACAATGATTTAAACATTCGGCTTGCTGCTCCGGATGCCGGAACAAATTTTAGCATGGATAATCCTTGCGATACTTTTTCATCAAAAACTAAATTGTATTTCTTGATTTCATTTTCGGACAATTGGATAATCCCGTGATAAATGCCAGCTGGTTCGGTTACCCGGAGGAAAGGGAAACCGGATTTGAAATTTGAAATCTGTTGTTCAAATGCGTCCAGGCTACTACCTCTGTCTTCAATCTGGCTAATATCTTCGGGTTTATTCATAGTAGCAAATTATCATTTTTTAAATTTATGAATTCAACCTGAAGAAATAATACCTTTTTCCCTTCTCTGCACCGAAAGTTATAAACTACTTTTTAACAATTCAGAGGGTTTTGTCTTAATTTAATTGGCTGAATATGAGTGTGTTTGTGTTGTTTTGATGAATAGGTTTAGCATCTTTTGGTATTTTTCGAACTGATTTTTATTTAATTACTACCATTTTACTACTTCCGGAAGGCCAAAATTTTTCAGATCCACAGGTTATCCTGGGTTTGATGCCTTCTAATTTGAGCTACTTTTGCTGAAAATTTTAAATCGTTCCTGATGCACGAATTTCAATGGAAAAGTAAAAAGCGATACAATGATTTTTCTGGTTATTTCAGGAATAAATTTAATGGCCGTGTTCAAAAAATTTCGATTAATGCTGGTTTTACCTGTCCTAACCGCGATGGATTCCGGGGCACTGGCGGATGCACTTATTGTAATAACCTGACTTTTTCACCGGAATACTGCAATCTCGAAAAAAGCGTCACCACTCAACTGAAAGAAGGAATCGATTTTTTCGCCCGGAAATACGATTCGATGAAATATCTTGCTTACTTTCAGGCCTACAGCAACACCTATGCACCTTTAGACAATTTAAAATCGCTTTATGGCGAAGCTCTGGAACATGATGAAGTGATCGGGTTGGTCATTGCAACGCGTCCGGATTGCCTGACCACCGAAATTCTGGATTATCTTCAGGAATTATCTCAGCAACATTACATCATGGTGGAATTTGGGGTTGAATCGCACTTGAATTCGAGCCTTAACCGGATGAACCGAGGGCATAGTTTTGATGAATCGGTTTGGGCTTTGGAAGAAACCGCCCGGAGAAATATCCACAATTGTGCGCACCTGATTTTGGGGTTGCCCGGCGAAACTGAAGCTGAATGGCTGGAACAGGCGAAGGTGATCTCCCAACTTCCGGTAGAAAACCTGAAATTGCATCAACTGCAGATTCATAAAGGAACCCGCATGTATCAGGAGTACAAACAGAATCCGGATGTATTTCAAATGTTTACAGTGGATGGCTATCTGGATGTAGTTGTCAAGTACCTGGAACTGTTGAATCCAAAAATAGTTGTTGAGCGATTTGTAAGCGAAGCACCCGATGAACTGTTGGTAGCACCACGATGGGGTCTGAAAAACTTTGAGTTTACCGCCATATTGGAAAAACTTCTGGAAGAAAGAGATACCTGGCAGGGGCGGTTGTTTGTAAGAAAGTGATCAGTGTTCAGTCGCAGTTTGCAGAAACTTCAAGTCACTTATTATAGTTATTATGTCATTTGTAGTAATCCCAGTTTTTGTCAAAAACTATTGCATCTTATTTCACCAAGGTCTGATTCCCAAATACCCTCTTTAACAGGGTAGTAACCCTGGCATTAACATTGTTCCTGATGTCTTTCTCGCGTTCTTCAATTTTCAAGAACATACCGTTTAAAGCTTGCTGCAAAATATAGTCTTCCAGTTTTACATCAACAGTTTTTAGTCCTCCAATTTTACCCACCGCAGAACCTGCCAACCTGTTCCATTGCGTGGTCAGTTCATTCCATGATTGTTGGGTCGAAATGCCTGCAATCAAGCCTTTATTCAGCGATTCACGAATTTTTGGGCGATACAATTCGCCCAATTGAGCCGATGTTTTCTGTTTGAAATATTGGGTTGCTGCATTATCCGGACCTTTCAGAATTTGCAAGGCATCCGTGAAAGTCATTTCTTTTACACTATTTACAAAAATTGGTTTGGCACCTTTGGCCGCATCCTCGGCAGCACGGTTAATCCTGATAATTACATCATCAACCAGCTTGGCCCCACCAGGTAACTTTGAAAGATGATCGGTAATGGTTTTGGCTTCCGGAGGCAATAGAATTTTAACGGCCTGATCCTTCAAATAACCGTCAATCGCCGATAAACGGTTGACCGAACTATCCGTTCCGACCAGAAGTGCATCTTTCAGACCTCCAACAATTTCGGCATTGGTTAACGGCAGGTTTTGGGAGCCGACCGATTGAGCTAATTGAGTTAGTTCGGCGCATGAAATCAAAAGGAAAAGTGACCAAAAGAGTGCAATATTTTTTACGGTTTGCATAAGTGTTGATTTAATGGTTTAATTGTCAAATGGCCGGATGGTCGATTTATTTACGAATTACTGTTTTAACGGTATGTGGCTAAATCGTAATTTGTTTTACTCTCACACTGGTTTGCGGCCAAAATCCCTTCCTTTTGTTGTTACTGAGCCTTTCGAGGCAGAGGGGTCAGGGGAGGCTTTTCCTCCAAACAATCCATCAAGCAAGTCTCTGCGATTCAAACGCAGCAATTCACTCTTTATTTCCTGATGATATTCACGTTGATACCAGAAAAAATATTTACGCTGGGCCAGCTTTTCTTTCTGGCTTTTGGCGGTGAAAACCTTTTGCATGGTGTACGGATGGTATCCGGTATAATAAATCACTGTGGCCAGAGTCATTGGTGTTGGCGTAAAATCCTGAATCTGTTCCAGTTTGAAGTCGAGTTGCTTCGTTTCGACGGCCAGATTGGCCATATCCACATTTTCACAGCCCGGGTGGCTCGAAATAAAATAGGGGATTAATTGTTGATTTAAACCCTCTTCTTTGTTCATTTCCTGAAAAACCTTGTTTAGTTTATGAAAAAGCTTGAATGAAGGTTTCCGCATCAAATCCAAAACCTGATCGGAAGTATGTTCAGGAGCTACTTTTAACCTTCCTGAAACATGGTGCTTGATCACTTCGCGCAGGTATTCCATGTTGTTTTTATTCACCTGTGGATCGCTGGTTTCCTTTAAAATCATGTCGTAGCGAATTCCACTTCCAATAAAAGCCTTTTTTACATCAGGATGTGCCCGCACTTTTTTATACAAATCCAACATCGGCTTGTGGTCAATATTCAGATTTTTACAAACATCAGGAAAAACACAGGATGGTCGTTTGCATTTATTACAAATTTCCTCATGAATACCTTTCATTTTATACATGTTGGCCGATGGTCCACCCAAATCAGAAATGTATCCTTTAAAATCGGGCATCAGCACCAGTTTGTCCACTTCTTTCAGGACAGATTCTTCGGAGCGGCTGGCAATAAATTTACCCTGATGCGCAGAAATGGTGCAAAAAGTGCAACCACCAAAACAGCCACGGTGAATATTTACCGAGTGACGGATCATGTTGTATGCCGGAATTTCTTCCTTATTTTTATAGCGCGGGTGGGGCAGACGTGTAAACGGAAGGTCGTAAAAACGGTCGATTTCCTTTTCTTCCAATGGCGGCCATGGCGGATTTACCACAACCTGCTGATCGCCAACTTCCTGAAAAATGACATTGGCCTCAACCTTGTTGGATTCTTCTTCAATGTGCATGAAGTTTTTGGCGTATTTTTTCTTATCCTCCAGGCACTCTTCGTATGAATGAAGTTTAATGCTGTTCCACTTTTTGTTAGTTACGTAGTTACCTTCTTTCGAAACGAGAAATGCCGTTTGCGGAATATTGGTCAGCTTTTGCGGATCAACACCTTTTTGTATGAGTTTGGTATATTCCAGAATCGACTTTTCGCCCATACCGTAAAACAACATGTCGGCTTTCGAATCAACCAAGATGGAAGGCTTCAATTTGTCGCTCCAGTAATCGTAATGCGTAACCCGCCGGAGCGAAGCTTCGATGCCGCCGATTACCAAAGGCACATCAGGGAATAAATCTTTCAGGATATTACAATAAACCGTAGTCGCATAATCGGGACGCTGTCCCTGCCTTCCGCCGGGCGTATAAGCATCATTTGACCTTTTTCTCTTGTTGGCCGTGTAGTGGTTCACCATCGAATCCATATTTCCGGCCGTTACCGCGAAATAGAGATTGGGTTTGCCCAGCTTTTTAAAATCACGTAAGTCATCCTGCCAGTTTGGCTGTGGAACAATGGCGACCTTAAGACCTTCAGCCTCAAGTATCCTGCCAATAACTGCAGCTCCGAACGATGGATGATCGACATAGGCATCACCGGTAAAAAAAATAACATCTATGCTGTCCCAACCCCTCGATTCTACCTCTTTTTTGGTGGTAGGCAACCACTGATTGATGTCGTATTTCTGATAAAGTAAGTTCAATTTCTATATTTTAATGCGAATTAAGCTATTCCAATTACAATTGACCGGAAAAAATGTTCATATTTAAGAATTCTTTCTTCAATATCCTTTTGAATAGAAGGGTAACATAGAAGGATATTATTGATTCTTTTAGAATTGAAAATTCATATTTCTGCAAATATGGAACTTTTTAAACCAAAAGACGTCCTAAAAGCAAATCCAAGGCTGAGATTTATAGGTGGTGAACATTTTGCCCGGCTACTCATCCATTTCCTGCGATTTGATAAATTAAACCGGATATATAATCAGGTTGGCGACCAGAAGGGACTTGATTTTGTTGATGAACTAATCAAGATTCTGAAAATAAATTATGTTTTAGATTCTGAGGAATTGCACAAGAGGATTCCCGGGCAAGGTGCAGCTATTATCGTTTGCAATCATCCATTTGGAGGTCTGGAAAGCTTTTTACTTATTAAAATTTTAAGTCAGGTTCGGCAGGATGTTAAAATAGTGTCCAATCAATTGCTGCAGAAGATTGAACCGATTAGTGAATTTTTTATTGAACAGCATGTTGTCAAAAGGAAATCGGATAAACGGAATAATAATATAAGTTGGGATAAAGCATCAGCACATTTGGAGAAAAACGGGTTACTTTGTTTATTTCCGTCAGGAGAGTTTTCTCAGTTTGATGCGTCACGGGGTCTTTCCGATAAACAGTGGCAACAAAATACCTTAAAATTCATCAGGCAGCAAAAAGTGCCGGTTATTCCGATTCATTTTCAGGGTAAAAATAGTCGCATGTTCTACCTGATGGAAAACATTCGTTCATCGCTAAAAATCATGAATCTTCCGACTGCGGTTTTATACCGGCATAAAAATCCGGTCAAAATCAGAATTGGAAATGCTATTTCGGTTGCCGATCAGGATAAGTTTCCGGATATATACCAGTACGGAAGATATCTGAGGGCCAAAACTTATCTGTTAAGTTCAAAGATTGAGGTTAAAAAATTCTTCAGTTATTCTTTGAAACGCCAAAAAAGAGCTGAACCAATTGTGGAACCAGTATCACAAGAAAAGATTATTCAGGAATTGAACGGGTTAAAAGCTGAATGTTTGTTGTTTAGTATCAAAAATTATTCAGTGTATTGTACGCCATCAAATAATATTCCTAATATTCTGCTGGAAATTGGTCGTTTGAGGGAAATCACATTCAGACAGGTAGGCGAGGGAACAAACCGAAGCGTTGATCTGGATGAATATGATTTGTATTATAATCAGTTGTTTATTTGGGATACTGAAACTGAAATGATTGTGGGGGCATACCGAATAGGAAAAGGCGAAGAAATCATGCACAAATATGGTGTTCGCGGCTTCTACATCAATAGTCTTTTTAAGATTAAGGACGATCTCAACGAGATGCTTCAACATGCGATGGAATTTGGTCGCTCATTTATTATCAAAGAATATCAGCGGAAACCAATGCCCTTGTTCTTGTTGTGGAAAGGTATTTTGTTTTATTCGCTTCAAAATCCGGAATACCGGTATTGGATGGGCCCTGTTAGTATCAGCGATGTCTATTCAACTTCTTCCAAAGAAATGATAATTAAGTTTATCATGGCGAATTATTTCAACTGGAAAATTGCTAAAAGCGTTTCCCCGCGGAATGCATATCAGTTCAAAACGAACGACCAGAACCTAAATACAATCATGCAGTCGATGGACAATGACATTAATTCGCTTGACAAATTTATTGGCGATGTGGATGAAATGAATTCAGGATTGCCGGTTCTTCTAAAAAAGTACATCAAATTAAATGCGAAAATCGTTGGTTTTAATGTAGATCCAAAGTTTAATAACAGTCTGGATGGATTTATTGTACTTGACATATTCGATATACCCACCAATACTATCGAATCATTTTCAAAAGAAATTAATGATAGTTCAATGCTGCAACAGTTCTTTATAAATCGCGAAAAAAACGGAAAGTGATATTCTATTTTCTGAAAATGAAATAAACAGCCAGAACCAGGAATACGAATCCAATCAGGTGATTTAACCTGAAATTTTCGTTTTTGAAAAACACGACAGAAAAGAGGATGAACACAAGTAAAGTAACTACTTCCTGTATAACTTTTAACTCGATTAGCGAAAATGGACCTCCGTTTTCTTTAAAACCTATCCTGTTTGCCGGCACCTGAAACATATATTCGAAAAGGGCAATTCCCCAACTAATCAGCACGATTGATATAATTCCCAATTTATTAAACCATTTGAGCTCTGCAAATTTCAGGTGGCCGTACCAGGCAAGTGTCATGAACGAATTCGACAGGATGAGCATAATAATTGTATAAACTCCTTTCATCAGCAATGTTCTTTAAAAATTGGGGACGAAAATACATTATTCCGCTGATCTGATCTAAATTAGCTGTCGTTAAATTCTGAAAGTCTCCCGTAAGTTTTAATTTTGTTTGTGCGTTTTTGTAAACATTATGGTCCTTTTCAAGGTTTATTGTCTTAGAAATTAGCTATCTATAATAATTTAAAGTGCCAACAATGAAACAGGTTCGATTTCTGATTATTTCACTGGTTTTACTTTCTGCCTGCCAGATGAACTCTAAAAAGGCGGATAAGTCTACTACAGACAATGCCGGACTGAAACTTCCGGATGGCTTTTCAGCTAATATTTATGCAGACAAACTTGGTCATGCCCGGCATTTGGATATCAACCCGAATGGAGATGTTTATGTTTCGCTTAGTAATGTGAAAAATAGTGGCGGAATAGTCTGTCTTCGGGATGAAAATCAGGATGGAAAGGCTGATGTAGTTAAATATCACGGTATTTATAGTGGTACCGGAATTAAGATTCACAACGGATACGTTTACGTAGGTGCAGATACAATTGTTGTCAGGTATAAATTAACTGCTGGAGAATTAGTTCCGTCCGATACTCCCGAAACCATCGCTTCAGGATTTACACCCGAAAACCAGCATGAAACCAAACCAATCACATTTGATCAGGCCGGAAACATGTATGTTACAGTTGGAGCTCCTTCCAACGCCTGCCAAATTCAGGACCGGACCAAAGGTTCCAAAGGAATTGATCCTTGTCCGATCCTCGATTTACATGGTGGAATCTGGCGGTTTAAAGCCGATTCGCTGAATCAGGATCAGGTAAAAGATGGCTACCGCTATTCAACCGGAATACGAAATGCGGTTGCAATAACCTGGAATAATTCGGTGAATAAGTTGTATGCCTTGCAGCATGGAAGGGATCAGTTGTCCCAATTATTTCCTGAAATTTATACCGATGAACAAAGTTCGCTTCTTCCTGCCGAGGAGTTTTTATTGGTCGAAGACGGATCGAATTTTGGATGGCCATACTGCTACTTTGATCCGGCGCAAAATAAAAAAGTGTTGGGTCCGGAATACGGCGGCGACGGGATGAAAATTGAACGGTGTTCGTCAGCCGACGATCCGATTTTAGCCTTTCCTGCTCACACTGCCCCAAACGATGTTCTCTTTTATACCGGCAATATGTTTCCAGAAAAGTATAAAAATGGAGCATTTATTGCTTTTCACGGTTCATGGAACCGGGCGCCGCAACCTCAGGATGGTTATTTTGTGGTGTTTGTTCCTTTTAAAGGTGCGATTCCTGAAGGTGAATGGGAAATTTTTGCCAGTGGTTTTGCCGGCGTTGATGTAGTAAAAAGTCCAAATGATGCACAACATCGCCCCTGTGGTTTAGCTCAGGCGCCCGATGGCTCGTTGTATATTTCGGATGATGTGAATGGACGCATTTACCGGATAATCTATGCCGGAAAGTAATTTGTTTGTTAAATTGTTTTATCTTGAACACAAAAATCTTAAACAAATACAATGAATAATTTATTTACCCAATTGATATTCAGTGTTATGTTGGTGTTTTTGTTGTATTCATGCAGCAATAATACTGATAATAAAAAAGTTCCAGCTGTTAGTTCGGAACAATTGGCTACTGAAATCAACAAGAATTTACCGGAACAATCGGTTGAAAAAACACATCCGGGGAAAGAAGTATATACCAAATATTGTTTAACCTGTCATCAGTCTGACGGATCAGGCGTTCCAAATATGCATCCGCCGCTTACTCCCGGAAGCTGGGTGGATAGAGAACCAGCTGAATTAATCGCCATTATGATGAAAGGATTGACTGGGAAAATTGAAGTAAATGGTGAAGTTTATAAAAATTTTATGCCTTCACAAGCTCAGCTAACTGATGAAGAAATTGCCAATGTTCTTTCATATGTTCGCTCAAGTTTTGGTAATAATTCTACACCAGTTACACCTGAAATGGTTAAAAAAATCAGAAGCGGGCGATAAAGTCAGGAAAAAGGAAAAAGGAAATGCGCCAACTGCGACTGACCATTGATCATTGAACACTTTTTCCTTTTTTTATTGCTTGTTTTCTTCTTTTTCGGCCAGCAATACATTATTTACAGAGCCATGAAGTAAGAGCAACCGTTTGGCTTTCACCTCGTCGTAGCCCAATTCTGTCCGGATCATTCGGGTTCCCCGGTTAATCAATTTTTGGTTAGTCAGTTGCATGTTCACCATTTTGTTTCCTTTTACCCTTCCAAGTTTGATCATTAGCGAAGTGGTAATCATGTTCAGGATTAATTTTTGCGAAGTACCAGATTTCATGCGGGTGCTGCCGGTAAGGAATTCGGGCCCAACAATGGCTTCAATGGCAATATCAACATTTTGTGCCAATGCGCTGTCCTTATTATTTACAATACAACCAGTCAGTATTCCGCCTGAGCGGGCTTTTTTCACGGCGCCAATTACATAGGGAGTTCTTCCCGAAGCCGCTATTCCAACAATCGTATCCAATTTGTTTACCTGATATTTTTCAAGGTCTTTCCAGCCTTGTTCTTCGTCATCTTCGGCCATTTCTACAGCTTTTCTGATGGCCCGGTCGCCTCCTGCAATCAGTCCAATTACCAAATCGTGACCCACGCCAAATGTTGGGGGAATTTCCGAAGCATCAAGAATTCCGAGTCTTCCACTTGTCCCGGCTCCCAGGTAAAATAACCGTCCACCTTTTTTCATACGTTGGTAAATTTGCTCTACGAGTTTTTCGATTTGTGGAATAGCCTCATAGATGGCCGGAAGCACTTTCTTATCTTCTTCGTGAATGCTTAATAAAAGCTCTTTTACCGATTTTTTTTCAAGATCATTATACAATGAATCTGCTTCGGTTGTACTTTCTGTTGTCATTCGGATGTTATCTTTAGGTTTATTTTTCGATGTAATATTTTACCAGTCCGTCAATTGGATTCTGGATGATAATGGGTTCAGAAAAACCATAATATTCGGCCATATTGGTTAAAATCTGCCTGAAATGCCAGGCTACCGATCCCACAAATCCAATCTTGAAACTTGAATAGTCGGGTAGTTTGGTCACGTTTCGCTCAAAGAAATCCATAAAATTTCGCTGTACAAATTCCTGGCAATAAGCCGAATTTTTATGTGCTGACAAAAAAGGTGTAAACTGGGCCAAAAACTGATTGGGCTTTTCACTACGGTAAACACGGTTTAATGCTTCCTCACGGGTTAGGTCATATCGTTTCGCAAAATCCTCACGTAAATGAAGCGGCATAACTTCTTTGAAATAGTCTCCCAGAAGTTTTCGTCCCATCACAGCCCCGCTACCCTCATCTCCCAGAATAAATCCAAGGGGAGAAACTCCACCTGTAATTTTTTCTCCATCATATAAGCAGACATTCGAGCCGGTGCCTAATATGCATGCAATCCCCTCCTTATTTCCAAACAAAGCTCTGGCAGCTCCAAGTACATCACTGTATGTTTCAATGAAAGCATTAGGATATAGTTGATTTAACGCTCTTTTGATAATATCGCCCTTTTCAGCATTGATGATACCCGTTCCGTAAAAGTAGATTTCAGAGATTTCCTTTCCTGTTTCTGGCAGGAGATGCTTTTCCAATTCCTGAAATATATCTTTCTCTGATCTGAAAAAGGGATTGATTCCTGAAGTTTTTATGACTTTGACTTCAGTTAATGGACCAATAAGTTTCCATGCTGTTTTAGTAGATCCGCTATCTGCGATTAATTTCATTGGGGGTTATATTTTTTGCGGCGCTAAGTTTACTTGTTTAACGATGTAAAGATAGGGAATTAGATTAAAAAATAAATGTATCATATAACATGTATTACCAATATTCGAATATTCATTTTTAAATCTATTTTTGATGCTTGTAATAAATGACTGAAACAAGTCAATTTCATTTTTGGATAAAAGAGGCAATTTATTTGATTAAGATTATTATTAGCCGTAAATTTTATCCATCAAACAACCAGCCTAAATCTGAAAAAACTGTGAAACGATGAAACTGATTTTTCTGCTAGTTTTGATCAGCCTGATTTCATTAACGTCCCGTGCACTGGAATTTATTCGGATTAATCAGCTTGGGTATTTACCTCATTCAGTTAAGGTTGCAGTTTATATTTCTGATCAGGAAAAAGTTGATGTTAGTTTTCAGCTGTTTGAGACACTTTCCGGAAAATTGATTTTTGAGGGCAGAACCGAGCGTGCAGATGCTTCAATCTGGGGACAGAAAACGGCACTGCGATTGAATTTTTCGCAGGTAAAACAATCAGGCGGATTCTATCTGAAAGTTGGAAATTGTACCTCTCCTTCGTTTAGGATTGATGCAGGTGTATATAAAGGTACCGCCGATTTTATTCTGAATTACATGCGCCAGCAACGGTGCGGATTTAATCCGTACCTGAACGATTCCTGTCATACACATGATGGAATTATTGTCGATCACCCTACCAAAACAGGCCAGAGAATTAATGCAATTGGAGGCTGGCACGATGCTTCTGATTATTTGCAATACACTACTACATCGGCGAATGCCATCTATCAGTTGCTGTTTGCATATCAGCAAAATCCTGCAGTCTACGGAGATCATTTTCAAGCAAACGGAAGGCCTGGAAGCAATGGAATCCCCGATATTCTGGATGAAGCCCGATGGGGACTGGAATGGCTGATGCGCATGAATCCCGTTAAAAATGAGATGTATAACCAGATTGCCGATGACCGGGATCATGTCGGACTTCGGCTTCCAAATAAAGATCAGGCTGATTATGGATTGGGTAAATTGTTCCGTCCGGTTTATTTTGTAACCGGAAAATCGCAGGGCTTGGGCAAGTATAAAAACCGTACAACCGGAGTTTCGTCTATAGCAGCAAAGTTCTCATCTTCGTTTGCTTTGGGATCATCCATATTTAAGAATATCGACCCGAAATTTGCTGACCAGATGTTGCAGAAATCGCATGAGGCATGGGATTTTGCCAAATCAGATTTGGGAAATTGCCAGACCGCCTGCATGGTTTCACCCTACTTTTACGAAGAGGATAACTGGATAGACGATATGGAATTGGCGGCAGCCACACTTGTTTCACTGGACAAACAAAACGATTTTCAGAAAGAAGCCAAATACTGGGGAGAGTTGGAACCGGTAACTCCCTGGATGGAATTAAACCGCGCCCGTCATTACCAGTTTTATCCGTTTGTGAATTTGGGACATGCCTTGCTGGCGCAGTCAGGCGATCCGGTTATAGCAAAGCAATTTGCCGGTTTAATGAAACAGGGGCTTGACCAAATTAGAAAATATGCAGGTGACGACCCGTTCAAAATAGGAGTGCCGTTTGTTTGGTGTTCGAACAACTTTGTAGTTGCTGCTGCAACTCAGGCCAAACTGTATCGAAAGATAACCGGCGATACCAGTTATGAAGATATGGAAGCAGCTTTAACCGACTGGCTTTTGGGTTGCAATCCGTGGGGAACTTCGATGATTTGCGGACTTCCGGCAGGTGGTGATTATCCTGAAATTCCGCATTCTTCATTGACACACATTCTGAAAAAAACGACTATCGGCGGCTTGGTTGACGGTCCGGTTTATTCGCACATTTATAAAAGTTTACTTGGAATTGCCTTGCACGAAGCCGATGAATATGCCCCATTTCAGAACGGAAAGGCCGTGTATCACGACGATATGGGAGACTATTCAACCAATGAGCCAACCATGGATGGAACGGCCAGTTTGAGTTATATTTTGTCGTCGCTTGAATCTGATTCAGACAAAAATACTGAACTTGACAATCAGGGGGCTGTGGTCAGGATGAATACTGCTGAAAAGAAAGTTTACCTTATTTTTTCAGCTCACGAATACGCTGAAGGTGGTCCGGTCATTGCTTCCACTCTGAAGAAGCATCAGTCCAAAGCTTCGTTCTTTTTTACCGGAACATTTTATCAAAATTCAGCGAATCAGGAAATGATTAAACGCTTGATTGCTGATGGACATTACCTTGGAGCACATTCAGATGCTCATTTGCTTTATGCTGACTGGACCAAACACGATTCAACACTGGTTAGCCATCAACAGTTTGTTGACGATTTGAAGACCAATTACCAAAAGATGGCGGCTTTTGGAATTATGCCGGAAAAGGCTCCGGTATTTTTGCCGCCTTACGAATGGTACAATGTCGAAAGTGTTGACTGGAGCCAACAGTTGGGTTTGAAAGTCATTAATTTTACTCCCGGAATCCGGTCAAATGCTGACTATACAACTCCGGATATGTCCAACTATTGTTCGTCGGAAACCATTATGAATGACATTAAAGATTTTGAAAAGAAAGATCAGGATGGGCTGAACGGATGCATTATGCTGATTCATTTTGGAACTGTTCCCGAACGGACCGATAAGTTTTACAATCGGTTGGGCGATTTATTAAAATACTTAAAACAAAAAGGTTATCAGACTGAGCGATTTTAAAACCAATTTTCAATTCTCATGAGAAAATTAATTAACAGGATTTGGAGATTAAATGTGTCATACCAATTGCAGAAAAGGTTGTTTTTTGTTTTTTGTTTTCTGTTGTTTTTGTCCGCTTGTCATCCGAAGTCAAATCCTGAAATTCTAATTTCAAGGGCCGAAAAATTTATGAATTCAGGTGAGTTCAGCAAATTAAATCTTTTGGCAGATTCGGTCTCAAAAGCAGGAGAATTAGTGGGAAAGGAACTTGCAAAGATTGATTCGCTGAATGAAATTGCCCGCCGCATTCAGATTGATTTTAGCCTGAAAGAAGCTGATGTAATTACACGGCTTAACAATTACTTCCCTGATTTGGACTCAGGAATGATGCACCGGTGGGAAAGAAACAGAAAGCTGGAAATGCGCATGATTGACGGTGAAAAACGTTTTTTTAAGCAGGCTGTCAATAACTTATTCCGCTTAGATGCAGTAGCCAAATTATCCAAAATAAAAGTTGATGGACTGCAGGTTGATTCACTCGATTTGTTTTGTCTGGACCACACCCAAAAAGTAATCGGGCTTACCAAAATAATAGGCGAACCGGTTATGCCAGTTAAAATGAAGCTCAATTATACCATCCAAGTAAAGCCGAATGTTGTTCCTGAAGGAAAAATCATTCGCTGTTGGATGCCTTTTCCGAGGGAAGGCCACGTCCGGCAAACAAATATTACACTTATAAAATCTGATCCTGAACAGGCAGCAATTGCACCTGAAAGTGATTTGCAGCGCACGGTTTATCTCGAAAAGATTGCAGTAAAAGATCAACCCACGATTTTTAATATTGAACTGGAGGTAGAATCAGCAGCTCAGTATTTTAATCTGAAGCCTGAAGACATTAAACCTTACGATACATCAAGCGCTGTTTTCAGTGAATTTACAGCAGAACGCGCTCCCCAGATCATTTTTACTGACCAAATTAAATATTTGGCTGGCCGGATACTGAAGGGTGAAACCAATCCTTTATTGCAAACTCAGAAGATTTTTAACTGGATCAACGATACCATTCCATGGGCCAGTGCATTGGAATATGGTACTATCCCCAATATTCCAGAATACGTATTGAGAAATGCGCACGGCGATTGCGGAATGAAAACCCTGCTTTTTATGACTTTGGTCCGCTCTCAGGGAATCCCGGCCAAATGGCAAAGCGGTTGGATGCTTCATCCAAGCGAAGTTAATTTGCACGACTGGTGTGAAGTTTATTTTGAGGGTGTGGGCTGGGTTCCGGTCGATCAGTCGTTTGGTTTGCAGAATAGTGCGGATGAGAAGGTCCGGAATTTTTACCGCTCAGGAATTGATTCATACCGGTTGATTGTGAATGACGATTATTCGTGGGAATTAACTCCGAAGAAAAAATACATGCGCAGTGAACCATACGATTTTCAGCGTGGCGAACTGGAGTGGGAGGGAGGAAACCTGTATTTTAATCAATGGAACTGGTATATGGAGGTGGAATACATCAAATAGTTCCAAGTTCAAGGTTTCAAGTTCCAAGTTGAAAAACGCGTTGCATGAAAAATCAGGTTGAAAATAGCAATATCCTTTGCCGTTCCCTGCCCGCGGCAGGAGGGGGCTTCAGCGAACGGACATGATAATTTAAAAATGAATTAAAATTTATATGAAACATCAATTTTTTATCCGGATTTTCGCTCTGGTACTGTTGAACTCAATGGCACTATCCACCTTTTCACAAACCTATCCCAAACGTGAAATGCGAGCTTTCTGGATAGCTACGGTCGAAAATATCGATTGGCCATCGGCCAAAGGGTTAACTACCGATCAGCAGAAAAAAGAAATGATTGAGTTGCTCGATCAGGTGAAATCCTGGAATATGAATGCGGTGGTTTTCCAGATTCGTCCGGATGCCGACGCATTGTACGATTCGAAGCTCGAACCCTGGTCGGAATGGCTTTCCGGGAAACAGGGCGTTGCACCCGATCCGTATTACGATCCGTTGGCTTTTACTGTTGCCGAATGCCGCAAGCGTGGTCTGGATGTTCATGTGTGGCTTAATCCTTATCGTGCGGTTCAGAATATATCAAAATCAGTTCCTGCAGCGAATCATGTGGCTAATACTCATCCGGAATGGATGCTGACTTATGGGAAGAAAAAATATTTCGATCCCGGAATTCCTGAGGTTCGCAACCATGTGGCTCGTGTTGTAAGTGATCTGGTCAGAAGATACGACATTGATGCCATTCATTTTGATGACTATTTTTATCCTTATCGCGAACCCAATCAGGAATTCCCAGACCAGAATTCGTTTGCAGCCTATCCGAACGGCTTTGCTTCTGACAAAAAGGACGACTGGCGGCGCAATAATGTGGATTTAATTATTAAGCAGTTGCACGACAGCATTAAATCCATTCGTTCGACTGTTGAATTTGGAATTTCACCATTTGGGGTATGGAAAAACAATACAACTGATCCGGCGGGTTCGGCTACAAAAGCCGGAGTGACGAATTACGATGACTTATATGCAGACATTTTACTCTGGCAAAAGGAAGGCTGGATTGATTACGTTACGCCACAATTGTACTGGTATATTGGAAAAACAGTTGCCGATTACGCGGTACTAGCCGACTGGTGGAGCAAGAATACGTACGGATGCCAGTTGTACATCGGGCAGGCTCCTTTTTTGATCAATGAAAAATCGCTTGAGCCAGCCTGGCAAACTTCTGATGAAATAATCAAACAGATTAAGCTGAACCGAAGTATTCCGGCTATTTCAGGAAGTGTATTTTTTAGTGCAAAATCACTAAAGAAAAATCCGTTGGGAATAAAAGAATGTCTTCTGCAGGAAATGTACAAATATCCGGCATTGACACCTCCAAATCCGAGGGTAGAGACAGTTCAACCGGCGACTCCGCTCAATCCGCGGATTCACAAAAAAAGGAAGAAGATTGAACTGAGTTGGGAAAATGGAGAGAACAGCCGTATGTTCGTGATCTATAAAACTGGCAAAAAATCAAATCTGAACATCGAAAATCCTGAAAATATTTATAGCGTTACCAGCGATAAATCTTTGGTTATTGATTCAAATAAAAAGACCAAAACTTCGCGGTTTAAATATGCTGTAACAGCAATAAGTCCGTCGCATCACGAAAGTGCAGCGGTGATTTTTGGTACAGGAAAATAGTGTTCAACCGAAGTTGGCAGTTAAGATCGGTCATAAATTGTCATTTGCTTCGCGTCATTTGTGGTCATTTAATTGTAGCTCACAGTTTCATCGAGTTTGTCAATGATCATCAATGACCTTAGACCTTGGAATTTGGAACTTGAAATTTGAAACTTTTTAAATGAGCGCAACCATACTCTTTATTGTCCTGGTCTGTTTTTTTGGACTGGTATTCGGTATTTCGCATTTCACCTCAAAAAATGTAAATAACGAAACATTTTTTACTGGTAACCGCAGATCTCCCTGGTATGTAGTGGCATTTGCCATGATTGGCACCACCATTTCAGGAGTTACTTTTATCTCGGTTCCGGGCGAAGTAGGAAATTCGGGCTGGACTTATCTACAGTTTCTACTCGGAAATTTTGTTGGCTATTGGGTGGTTGCCCTGGTGCTCATTCCGTTGTATTATAAGTTAAACCTGGTATCCATTTATACTTATCTCGATCAACGCTTTGGCGTTCGGTCCTACAAAACCGGATCATTCTTTTTCCTGCTTTCGCGAACCATTGGGGCATCTTTTAGGATGTACCTGGTAGCAGGAGTCTTGCAATTGGCTTTTTTCGACGCACTGGGAATTCCATTTGTAGTAACGGTTGCCATCGCCATTTTTATGATTTGGGCTTATACCCATCGCGCCGGAATTAAAACTGTAATTTATACCGACACGCTGCAAACCACTTTTCTGGTTGTATCAGTAATTCTGACCACTATCTTGATTTCAAGACAGCTGGATATGAATTTTGGCGACATGGTAAAAGCTATTGACGAGCATCCATTCAGCAAAACGTTCGATTGGGACTGGCGCTCGAAAACCAATTTCTTTAAGCAATTTATGGCCGGACTCGGAATTGTCATCGTAATGAACGGACTCGATCAGGATATGATGCAAAAAAGTTTAACCTGTAAAAGCAAGCGGGATGCGCAGAAGAATTTGTTCTGGTTCAGCCTGGCATTTATCCTTACGAACCTGCTGTTTTTGAGCCTTGGTGTAATGCTCTATATTTATGCTCAGATGAAAGGAATCCCGGTTCCTGCGAAATCGGATGATTTTTTCCCTTTACTGGCGCTGAGCCATTTTGGAACCATCGCGGGAGTTTTGTTCCTGCTCGGAATAGTATCTGCAACCTATTCGAGTTCCGACTCCGCCCTAACCGCACTGACGACCTCATTCTGTATCGATTTTCTGAATCTTGATCCGAAAAGTCCGGATAGCAAAGCTGCCCGGAAAAAGGTCCACATTGGTTTCTCTGTACTGATATTTTTGGTCATTGTGCTATTCAGGATAATCAATAACGAAAGCGTGGTCACCGCTGTTTTCAAAGTGGCCGGATATACTTATGGTCCTTTGTTAGGATTATTTGCTTTTGGAATTTTGACCAAACGGCAGGTAAAAGATCGGTGGGTGCCAATCCTGGGAATTCTTTCGCCTGTAATTACTTACATCATAAATTCGAATTCTGAAGCATGGCTGGGAGGCTACAAATTCGGCTTTGAATTACTACTCCTGAATGGCATGATCATGTTTACCGGACTTTGGCTTTTAACCAAGAAAAATGAAACTGAATGAAAACAACTCAACGTTACCTCGCACTTGACGTATTGCGTGGAATGACTGTGGCCCTGATGATTCTGGTGAATAATCCCGGAAGCTGGGCGCATATTTATCCACCGCTCGAACATGCCAAATGGAACGGATGCACCCCAACCGATCTGGTTTTTCCTTTCTTTCTGTTTGTCGTTGGCGTTTCCATGTTTTTTTCGTTTTCGAAATACGGCAATACGCTCAATAAAGAATCACTCCTGAAAATAGGTAAGCGAACGCTCCTGATTTTCGCTATTGGCTTATTCCTGAATTCGTTTCCTCAATGGTCAGCTGATTTTTCAAAACTCCGTATTCTGGGAGTTTTGCAGCGGATTGCACTGGCCTACGGAATTGGCGCGGTGATTGTACTGGCTTCGCCTCGAAAATATTTGCCCTATATTGGAGGAGCCATCCTTTTGCTTTATTGGGGACTGATGTACACATTGGGTGGATCCGATCCTTTTTCACTTGAAGGAAATGTCGTTGCACCTATTGATAAAGCAATCTTTGGGGAATCGCACATTTATAAAGGCTTTGGAATTCCGTTCGATCCGGAAGGACTTTTCAGTACCATTCCCGCGATTGTAACAGTGATAATAGGCTATTTCATTGGTTCAGTGGTGAAGGATACAGAAAAAAAACAGGTGCCAAAGCAGTTGATTATTTATGGAACTGCCGGAATTATTGCAGGTTTGATTTGGGCATTGGCATTCCCGATCAATAAACCAATTTGGACCAGTTCATATGTGCTTTATACTGCAGGTTGGGCTTGTCTGGTTTTGGCGCTACTCATATGGATTATTGACTTGAAAGGCTATTCCAAGTGGACTTCATTCTTCGTCGTTTTTGGGATGAACCCATTGTTCATTTTTGCACTTTCCGGACTTTGGGCGCGAATTTTAGGACGTATGATTAAAATTGCCGGACCTGATGGTGAATTGATGAGTGGCTCAACCTGGCTTTATAAACAGGTTTTTCTTCCACTGGCCGGAGAATTGAATGGTTCCTTGCTTTATGCCATTTCACACGTGATTGTCTTTTGGCTGATTGGCTATGTGCTATATAAAAAGAAGATTTTTATTAAGGTATAGGATTGCATGTCCGTTGGCTGAAGCCAACGGTAAAGGATATCGCTCTGAATAAGAGTTGATTGTAATAAAAGCACTATCCTTTGCCGTTCACTTTAGTGAACGGACATAAGAAGAACAAAAAACCGTCCGCGGCAGAAAATTAAAAAGATGAATATCTTCTTTCGGATGCCTGCCTGCTGTAGTCAGGGATTAGAATAAACAACAAAATTGGATTCAAACTATGAAACTATTGCTGAAAATTGGATTTGCTTGCCTGTTACTTTGTCTGATGACTGCAACAGTAAAAGCCGACAGAAACAAAAAACTGATTAAAAAAGCTAATCAGGCCTCCGTTGAATTTGCCAAAAAAGCTTCTGTCGGGACGGATTATAAATTTAAACCTGATACAGTTGTAGTTGATAGTCAGTCGAAAAAGGTAAGTCTGAAAATGAAAGAGGCATTTTCCTATATTCCATTCAGGCCTGAAAATACCACCCAATATTACGACTGGTACAAAAATTTGCTTGGTCGCAAATTCAAAAAATATTCACTTTCCATTGGAAGTACGGGAAAAGAAATTTCGGAGTTGATTCCAAATTTTTATCGTGGTAATGCTGTGCCAATTGATGTCAACCGCTTGAGCCGTCAAGCTCCGACGGTTATTCCAATTGTCAGGAACACTTCCAAAAACCTGCATCCGAACAAGGGATTGGACAATCGGAATGTGGCTCTTTGGCAAAGTCATGGATGGTATTATGAAAATACACTCGACCGGTGGGAGTGGCAGCGCGCCAGGGTTTTCCTGACTGTTGAAGATTTGTGGACGATGAGTTTTGTGGTTCCGTATATTACCCCGATGCTCGAAAATGCCGGAGCCAATGTGTTCCTTCCCCGCGAGCGCGACCTTCAGCGACATGAAATACTTATTGATACTGACGGTTCAACCAAAGGCTCTGCTTATCAGGAAACAGGCGAAGCCATTCAGCCAGGAACTGAAAAAGGTTTTGGGCTGAAAGTGCCGTTTCTTTTTGATGGTGAAAATCTTTTCCAAATGGGTGAAAGTCGGCAAATGTTGGCCGACAGAAATGAAAGTTCACAGGTCATTTATACGCCAGAAGTTCCTGAAACAGGAGAATACGCGGTTTATATTTCCTATGCGATGAACGATCAGAACGTCACCGACGCTCATTATACGGTTTATCATTCGGGAGGAAAAACAGAATTTCTGGTGAACCAGACAATAGGAGGCGGCACCTGGGTTTATCTGGGGACTTTCAGATTTGAAAAAGGAATCCATCCTGAATCGGGCCGGGTTGAACTCAGCAATAAATCTGCCGAAACCGGGAAATGGGTTTCTGTAGATGCGGTTCGGTTTGGTGGGGGAATGGGCAATATTGTCCGCGGAAAATCTGAGGATATGGAAAACCTGTTTAAACTGCGCGAACAGAAAGGATTTGAAATTGATTCAGCTGAGTGGATGCCTTTTGCCAGTCAGCGACCCCGATACCAGGAAGGTGCACGTTATTACCTGCAATACATCGGGATGCCAGATACACTGGTTTATTTATTAAACAAGCAAAAAATCGACTATTCGAACCGTGGCAAGGATGCTGCTCTTTACGCCAAACGCGAAAGTGGAAAAAGTGATTACAAGGACGATTATCAGAGCCGCGGCGAATGGGTGAATTACCTGTTGGGCGCACCCAATGGGCCAACAGCTAATCCGAACGTCAAAGGTTTGCGTATTCCGGTAGATATGGCCATGGCATTTCATACCGATGCCGGAATAACCCCTGATAGCGCCATCATCGGAAGTTTGATGATCTATGACACCACAAAAGAACCATCTCAATTCCCGAACGGACAATCAAGATGGGCCAGCCGTGATTTGGCCGATATAGTACAAACTCAAGTCGTGAACGATTTACAGAAATTGTATGAGCCAGAATGGACACGCCGTGGAATGTGGAATAAAGCTTATTCTGAAGCCCATCGCCCAAAAGTTCCTACCATACTTTCCGAATTGCTTTCACATCAGAATTTTGCCGACATGATGCACGCCCAGGATCCTCGCTTTAAATTTGATGTTTGCCGCGCCTTTTACAAAGGAATCCTGAAGTTTCTGGCTTATCAGAATGGTCAGGAATATGCAGTACAACCACTTCCGGTCAGCCATTTCCAAATGGTTCAGGAAGGAAAAAACATTCGCCTGAATTGGAAACCCGTGGTTGATGAGCTTGAACCAACAGCAGTTGCAAAAACCTATAAAGTCTATACCCGAGTCGAAAACGGTGGATTTGATAATGGTCGTGTGGCAACCGAAGCAACTTTCGTTTGCAACGATTTAAAACCCGGTGTCATTTATAGTTTTAAAGTTACCGCAGTCAACGATGGTGGCGAGAGTTTCCCTTCTGAGATTCTGGCTTGTAGCCTGCCAACCAGCGACAAAAAACCGGTTTTGATTGTGAATGCCTTCGATCGTATTTGTGGTCCGGAAGCATTTGATACCGGCAAACAAGCAGGATTTTTCACCAGCGAAGATGAAGGTGTGGCCTACAAAAATAACTTTGCATTTATTGGCGATCAATATGATTTCGACCGGAAATCGCCCTGGAAAGATGATGATGCTTCTGGTTTTGGCTCTTCCCATGCCGATCAGGAAACTGGAGTGGTTCAGGGAAATTCGTTCGATTATCCATATGTTCACGGGCAGTCGTTCCGGAATAACGGATTTGGTTTTATTTCGATGAGCGACGAAGCTTTTGGACAGAAAAACTGGGATAAAAACTCTTTCTCGGCGCTGGATATTATTTTTGGTGAAGAAAAAACCACCAGTCACTTTTATGGATTTAAGAAGCGGGATTTTTCACTTTTTACTTCTGAAATGCGGAATGCCATGACTGAATATGCTTCAGGAGAGCAGGCCAAACTTTTCGTAACCGGCGCTTATGTCGGGACTGACTTGGATCTTTGCGGCGATACGCTTGCCCGCAAATTTGCCGCCGATGTGCTTCATTTCCGTTTTATGACTAACCATGCCAGTAAAAGTGGACGTATATTTCCGGTGAATGATCTGAAACCTGAATTCCCGAACGAATTTTGTTTTGTTCAGGGATACCATCCAACCATTTATAAAGTGGAATCGCCCGATGCCATTGAACCAAAAGGCGAAAAGGCAAGAGTGCTTTTCAGGTATAAAAGTGATAACAAAACTGCAGGAATTTGTTTCGACGGGAATTATCATACCGTGGTGCTTGGATTCCCTTTCGAAACAATTAATACCGATCTGCAGCGTGATGAGTTGGTTGGACAGATTTTGAAATATTGGGGAATGAAATAAGTTATCAGTGTTCAGTTGCAGTTCTCAGTTGTTGAAACCGTGTAGCGGTGTTGAGTATTGTAGCTTCGGATGGAGTGAAACGGAATCCGGGGTGTAAAATGATAAAACACAAAACCGTCCGCGAGCAAATGTTTTTTGAAACGAAACGGATATTTCGGACGGAATAGAGAGAATAAAAAAGAGTAAAAAAGAGTAAAAACAGAATAACCACATAGTTTTCATAGAAAATACTAATCTATTGTGGCCTAAGTGGTTCAATTTTCAAAAAATAAACAATGAAGAAAATTACGTGCTTTATCCCTTACGGAACGCAGGAGGAAACACTTGCAAATGTAAAGGAATTAAGAAAGTCGGACTTGGTTTCGCAGATTTATGTGGTGTGCAGTTCAGATCAAAACTGCCTGGTTGATGGCGCTGAGGTACTGAAATCGGAGTCCATGACTCATGGAAAAACGGTGAAACGGATGGCCGCTTTGGCCAACACCCGCTATACCCTGATTGATACCCGCCCCGGGGCGTTGCAGTTGGGCCAAATGGCGCTTGAACGTTTTACGCAGATTGCCGACGATACCCAAAGCGGTCTGGCTTATTCGAATTACCTGGCCGTAAAAGGTGGAAAAGTGGAAAATCAGCCGGTGATTGATTATCAGGAAGGAAGTTTGCGCGACGATTTCAACTTTGGTTCGTTGTTGTTTTACCGCACCGAAATCATGAAAAAAGCTGCCGAAGGTGTTGCCGAAGCTTTTCAGTTTGCCGGATTATATGCGCTTCGGCTGGGGGTTTCGCAGTATGCCGATTTATTTCGGATCCCGGAGTTTTTATACACCGAAAAGGAATCAGATCTCCGTAAATCGGGCGAAAAGATTTTCGACTATGTCGATCCTAAAAACAGGGCGGTACAGATTGAAATGGAAAAAGCCTGCACCCAACACCTGAAAAATGTGGGTGGATACCTCGAACCGGTTTTCACGGCGGTGAAATTCGATGAACAGGAGTTTGATGTGGAAGCGTCGGTAATTATTCCGGTTCGTAACCGGGTGCGTACCATCGAAGATGCCATCAAATCCGTTTTATCGCAGAAAGCCAATTTCAAGTTTAATCTGATTATTGCTGATAATTTTTCAACTGATGGCACAACTGAATTGATTCAGAAATATGCTGCGATGGATGATCGGCTGATTCATGTGATTCCCGACCGTACTGATTTGGGAATTGGCGGTTGCTGGAACCTGGCAGCCAACCATCCAAAATGCGGAAAGTTTGCTATTCAACTCGACAGTGATGATTTGTATTTCGATGAAACCACGGTTCAGCAGGTGGTTGACGCTTTTTATGCTCAGAATTGCGCGATGGTGGTGGGAACTTACCAAATGGTAAATTTTGCACTGGAAGAAATACCTCCCGGAATCATTGATCACAAAGAATGGACCCCTGAAAATGGCCGGAATAATGCGCTCCGCATCAACGGATTGGGTGCGCCACGTGCGTTCTATACCCCGGTTTTGCGACGGATTCCGGTTCCGAATGTGAACTACGGCGAAGATTACGCCTTGGGATTGGCCATTTCACGTCATTACCAGATTGGCCGAATTTACAACCCAATTTACCTTTGCCGTCGTTGGGACGATAATTCTGACGCAGCTCTAAGCATTGAGGTGATGAATGGTCACAATTTATACAAAGACCGGATTCGTACCATCGAGTTGAAAGCACGTAAAAGATTAGGAAAATAGATTGTTCTATTTATCCCTGACAGGGTTTTAAACCCTGTCAGGGATAATAAAAGAAACGAAACATGGCTCAATTGCTTGATATTATAAAAGAAACCAATAAATCTGCAGCTCAGATTCTTCGTGAATTTGTTGAGGCTGAGAAACTCCTTTGGCCTTTGGCTGCAGCTAATTATATTGGTTTGGAGAAGGTGGAGGAAAAAAGTTTCCAGTTCGAAGAATTTGAATTTAGGGCTCAGTTTAATCCGGAAAGGATGCGCTCTTCTGTAGCTGAGGTGGATAAAAAGTCGATTGCAGCACGCAAATGCTTTTTGTGCAACGAAAACCGTCCGGCGGAGCAGGATGCCGTAGCGTTTGGCGACCAATTTCTGATTCTGGTAAATCCATTCCCGATTTTTAAAACTCATTTTACTGTTACGTGCAACTCGCATATCGATCAGCGGTTTATTCCAAATGTGCAGTCATTACTGGAATTGGCCAGAGCAATGGAAGGTTTTACCGTATTTTACAATGGTCCGGAATGCGGTGCCTCGGCGCCCGATCACCTGCATTTTCAGGCTGGAGAGAATGGATTCATGCCTATTGGCGAAGAGTTCAACAGGCTAAAATCAACAGCCCGCAAACTATATTCCGGAGCAGAAACTCAGGTTTGGGCATTCGATAATTACCTCCGGAAAATGATTTCGGTTGAAACATCTTCGTTGGATGAAGGACTTCGGACTATAGGCATTTATTACGCTCATTTTCAGGCGATGCAAGCTGAAAAAATAGAGCCGATGATGAATGCACTGTGTTCTTTTTCTGAAGGGAAATGGACCATTCACCTGTTCCCGAGGAAGGCTCACCGGCCTACTCATTTTTATGAGGAAGGCGAAAAGCAAATATTGATTAGTCCCGGATCGGTTGATTTTGGAGGAGTTTTTATTCTTCCGCGCCGCGAGGATTTTGATAAAATAACAAAAGAAGACATTGTCGATATACTTGAACAGGTTTGTATCGATCAGAGCACGTTTATGGAATTGACAGAAAAAATCTGGTACGACTTAAACTGGATGTAAAATGATTATCCATAACAAACTCGATAAATCCTTTGGTCCAGTGGGGTCTTTCTCTGGAATCATTGTGTTTATTGGTGGTTTAGGAACGATCTGGTTTTCATTATTCTCGTTGATTTTGATTCTGATTGGTGCATTTGTTGGGTTTTCTTATTCGGGTGTGGAAATTGATTTTGACCAGAAAAGAGTCCGGTTTCTGAATAATCTTTTCGGAATTATCAAATTCGGACAATGGGTAAATGTAAAACCAGACATGAAAATAGGCATTAGTAAATCGAATAAAGCATGGCGAAGTTACAGTGGGGGAAACCAAATACTGGATGTTCCTTCAAAGGATTACAGACTCTTACTGTTTAATGCTTCAGGAAAAAAATTGATGCCTCTTAAAAAGTGTGACAATTTAATTACGGCCAGAAAAGAACTGGATGATATTTGTGAACAGTTGGAAATCAGTAAAATGTGAATTTAATAAATTGAAATATGAAATCTTTCAAATCAAAGCGGTGTTCACTTTTTCTAGTTAAGCTTGGTCTGGCTATTCTTTTTGGGTCATTTCTTCCGACTTTCAGTATGGCGCTGGTTTCCTGCCAATCGTTAAGTGATCAGGATGTAGAATTAAAAAAGCGGCAGCAAATTGAAGCCTCATTGACTTTACTTGAAAACAAAAATAACCTGATTCCTCTCAATCGGTTGGATACGCTCAGGATTGCAGCGCTTTCGGTGGGTTCGGAAAATGCGACTGAATTTCAGCACATGCTGGCCAATTACATGAAAGTGGATTTTTTCAATCTCCCTGCTGATTTTACATCATCCGATCTGGCCGAAATGCAAACGAATTTGAAGGATTTTAATTTGGTTATTGCAGGAATTCATCAGGGTTCCAATAATCCTGAATTTGTAAATCTTGTCAATTTTCTGAGTGGAAAAACTTCTGTTATTACTTTTTTCAGTAGGCCTGAAGTTCTGGCCACTTTGAAAAACTCAGGAAACCCTGCCGGTTTGATTTTATCTTTTGATAACGACAGTCTGACTCAGTCTTTATCGGCTCAATTGATTTTTGGGGGGATTGGAGTTTCAGGAAAATTGCAATTGAATGTTGGAGATTCCTACTTACAAGGTGCCGGAATCACCATTGAAAAACCGATCCGCTTGAAGTATACACTTCCTGAAGAAGTTGGTATTTTATCGGCTGACTTGAATGGCAATATCGATTCGATTGTGAATAATGCGCTGGACAAAAAAGCTTTTCCGGGCTGCAATGTACTGGTGGCCAAAGATGGAAAAGTGATTTTCAGGAAAGCTTACGGGTACCACACATTTGAGAAACAAGTTTCAACAAGCCTGAATGATTTGTACGATCTGGCTTCGGTAACGAAAGTGAGTGGTGGTTTGCCCGGAATTTTAAAGCTGTATGATGAAGGCAAAATTGAACTGGATAAACCGGTGTCAACTTATTTTTCGGATTGGAAAAACCGGTTGTTTCATAAATCAGATAAGTTTGACGTAACCGTTCGAGAGTTATATGCTCACCAGTCGGGGCTGGTACCTTTTATAGGCTTTTATCGGCAGACCATGGAAAATGGTAAACCATCGCCAAAATGGTACAGGGCAATACCAGATAAAAAACATACACTTTGCGTCGCTCCGGGAATGTACCTGGATCAGAAATTCCTGAAAACGGTGAATCGGGAAATACGAAAAACGCCGCTAAAAACCCGTGGCAAATACGTGTACAGTGATTTACCGCTGATAATTACTCCTCAGATTGTTGAGCGTATTTCCGGATATGATTTTAAAAAGTTTGTTGAATACCAATTTTATAAACCGCTTGGCGCTAATGCCGTAACTTATAATCCTCTCGATCGGTTCCCAAAAGAACAGATTGTGCCGACTGAATTGGACAATTACTATCGGTTTCAGTTGATTCAGGGTACAGTTCACGATGAATCGGCTGCAGTTTTGGGAGGAATTTCAGGAAATGCTGGCCTGTTTGCTTCGGCTAACGATCTGGCTAAACTGATGCAAATGTACCTGCAAATGGGAACTTACGGAGGAAAGCAATACGTGAGCGAGGCTACCATGAAAGAATTTACCCAAGTTCAGTTTCCGCAAAACAAAAATCGGCGGGGATTGATTTTTGACAAGCCTTCACTCAATCTTGATTCCTTAAAACCCGCAGACGCTTATCCATGCCCGGAAGTCAGTCCTGAAAGTTTTGGACATTCAGGATTTACCGGAACATTTGTATGGATGGACCCCAAATGCGGACTGATGTACGTTTTTCTGTCGAACCGGGTTTGTCCGACACGCAACAACAGCCTGATCAGCGATTTGAATGTTCGGACGGAGATTTTGTCGGCTATTTATAAGCAGTTGAAGGACTGATGGATTGAAGGATTGATGAGTTGAAAATATTATCAGTTTGTCAAGGCGACTTTTTGCTAAACTCCGGAGGAGTGAAATATTTGTAGAATAAACCAAGGAAAAAAGGAACCTGTCCGCGAATAAAGTTTCTGAAGAACGAAAATCTGATTTCGGACGGAATACCGAAAAACTAAACCAACAAAATACACAAAATATGAAAACTAAAACCTTACTGATTGCCCTTTTTTCATTCCTGATTTTAAATGCCTTTGCCTCTCAAAAGGTAAAAACCGGAATTGAAGTTTTGCGCGAAAGTAATTTCAAAATCCTTCAAGGTAAACGGGTTGGATTAATTACCAATCCAACCGGTATCGATTCGCAACTGAAATCAACAGTCGATATTCTGAACGAAGCTCCCGGAATGAAACTGGTCGCACTTTATGGACCTGAACATGGCGTTCGCGGTGACGTTTATGCCGGAGATAAAATTGAAACTACCATCGACAAACAAACCGGAATTCCGGTGTATTCGCTTTACGGCAAAACCCGCAAAGCCAATCCTGAAATGCTGAAGGATGTGGATGTGTTGGTTTACGACATTCAGGATATTGGTTGCCGCTCCTATACCTACATCAGCACAATGGGGCTGGCTATGGAAGCTGCTGCTGAAAATAACATCGAATTTGTGGTTCTTGATCGTCCGAATCCGGTTGGCGGTTTGAAAGTAGAAGGAAATCTCGCTGAAGACAAGTTTATATCTTTTGTTAGTCAGTTTAAAATTCCATACATCTATGGACTTACCTGTGGCGAACTGGCCAAATTACTGAATGGCGAGAATATGCTGAAAAAGCAATGCAAACTAACCGTTGTTCCGATGAAGGGCTGGAAACGAAATATGACTTTTGACCAGACCGGACTGCCATGGGTGCTAACATCACCTCATGTTCCTCAGGCAACTTCGTCGTTTTATTACGCCGCTTCAGGAATTTTGGGCGAATTCAGCTTCATGTCCATCGGAGTGGGGTACACGCTTCCTTTTCAGCTATTTGCCAAAGATTCAATTGACGCATCAGCTTTAACCAAACGTTTGAACGACTTGCATTTACCCGGTGTTTTGTTTCGTCCCATTTTCCTGAAGCCATTTTACGCAGTTGGTCAGGGGAAAAATTATTCAGGCGTACAGTTTTATCTGACCGATTATAAGAAAGTCAGGTTGACCGAAATCCAGTTTTACGTGATGCAGGAAATGGCCACTTTGTACCCGGATAAAAAGTTTTTTGGCCCCGATACCGAAAAACGGTATGACATGTTCGACAAAGTTTGTGGTTCAGACCAGATTCGTTTGCTGATGAGTAAAAATATGAAAGTGGAAGATATGCTGCCCTATTGGCGCAAAGATGAGGCGGCTTTTCTGCAATTGTCGAAAAAATATCAGTTGTACAAATAGATGATCAAACCAAGAAAATATCCTGCCGATTTTCACCAACTGGAGAAGGTGCTTTGCCGTCAGAAACCTGATAGGCCAGTGCTTTTCGAGTATTTTGTCAATGGTGATTTGATTTCATATATCAATGGCGAATCGTTTGCTGCGATTGATAACCGGACTGATCAGATTAGGGCAATCATTCGATTTTTTTACAAAGCGGGTTACGATTATGCGACGATTCCTTCACGCTACTTCAATGCTTTCTCATTTGAAAATACTGAACATGAAAAGAAATCTACCGTTTCACTCAACGAAGGTTCGGCGATAACAGACCGGAAATCGTTCGATTCGTATCATTTGCCAAATCCGGAACAGGGCGACTTTGAATTGCTGGATAATTTGGCTTTGGAACTTCCTGAAGGAATGAAATTCATTGTTTCAGCTCCTGGGGGTGTCCTTGAAAATGTGATTGATCTGGTTGGTTTTGAGCGACTTTGTTTCATGATTTATGAAGATGAAGAACTGACCAAAGCCATCTTTGATGAGGTTGGCGCACGGTTACTACGTTTCTATGAAATATGCAGTGCCATTAAACCCGTTGGGGCGCTTATTGTAAATGACGACTGGGGGTTTAAAACTCAGACCATGTTTTCGCCCGATATGCTTCGCCAGTTTGTCTTTCCGTGGCATAAAAAGATGGTCGAAGCCATTCACCGAAATGGGAAATATGCCATTCTGCATTCCTGTGGTAACCTCTCTGATGTGATTGAGGATATCGTGGAAGACATGAAATACGATGCCAAACATTCCTTTGAGGATAATATTTTTCCTGTAGAAGAAGCATGGAAACAATGGCATGACCGGATTGCTATCATGGGTGGTATTGATATGGATTTTTTGGTACGAAGCAAACCTGACAAAATAAGAGAACGATGCCAAAAAATGCTGAAACTGACAGGTTCAAAAGCGTATGCGCTTGGATCGGGAAACAGTATACCGGCTTATGTTCCTATTGAGAATTACTTAGCTATGATTGAAACAATTAACCAATAAACTAAATTCAAATGAAAAGAATCCTTTCAACTGCTTTTGCCTTGATTTTCGCATTTGCTTTTTTGATCTCCAGCGGAAATCCAACGTCTATCAAGACTGGTGCAGAACAAACCGAAAAGTACCTTCCCTTACTGAAGGGTAAACGGGTAGCCATTGTTGCCAATCAGACTTCCGTGATTGGAAAAGTTTCACTGGTCGATAGTCTAAAATCATCGGGAGTGAACATCGTAAAGATTTTTGGTCCGGAACATGGTTTTAGGGGAACAGCAAGTGCCGGTGCGGTGGTTGCCGACAGCATTGACGCTAAAACAGGCATTCCTGAAATATCACTTTACGGCAAAAAGAGTAAACCTTCAAAAGAGGATTTAGCTGATGTAGATGTTGTGATTTTTGACATTCAGGATGTTGGCGCCCGGTTTTATACCTATATCAATCTTTTGGCTAGAGTGATGGAATCGTGTGCAGATAATAAAAAAGAATTGATTATTCTGGATCGTCCAAATCCAAACGGATTTACGGTAGATGGCCCCATTCTGGATATGAAACTGAAATCGGGCATTGGTATGTTCCCTATTCCCATTACTCATGGAATGACTGTTGGTGAATTGGCTCAACTTTACAACGGTGAGGGTTGGCTGGCTAATCGTGTAAAATGTTCGGTGACCATTATTTCATTAGGTAACTATTCCCACGATATGGAATATGTATTACCAATTGCCCCATCACCCAATCTGAATACAGCACAGTCGATCCTTCTATATCCATCACTGTGTTTGTTTGAAGGAACAATTATCAGTCAGGGGCGTGGTACCTTGTTCCCGTTTACAGTTTTGGGGAACCCTGATCTGAAAGGAAAATTCGAATTTTCATTCACTCCGGTAAGCATTAAAGGGATGGCTGAAACACCACTACACCAGGATCAGGTTTGCTATGGACTTGATTTGAGAAAATACAATATGAGCGAGTTTCGGAAAACAGGAAAAATCAATTTAAAATGGCTGATTGAAATGTATCAGGCTTATCCATTCAAGGAAAAATTCTTCGATTTTAAACAAAGCAAGCAAATGGGTAATTTCGATAAACTTGCCGGAAATACACTTTTGAAAGAGCAAATTATAGCAGGAAAATCTGAAGCAGAGATCAGGAAGTCGTGGGAACCCGGATTGTCTGATTTTAAAAAGCTACGCAAAAAGTACCTCTTGTATCCTTAAATGCCATTGAATTGCCCAACTTAATCTAATTTAGAAATTAATACCATTATTATTTGCTTATAATGCATTGATTTTCAATTGTTAAAAAAATATAAAAATTCGTTTAAAATAAATTGGTATTACATGTTACAAAAACACATGTTTTTTGGAAATAAATATTTAAATTAGTCCCACTATTTCATGATATTCATTTGATCCAATTTGATTCTTTGAGGTAGATATGATCATTTGAGTCCTGAGTTCTCATTTCTGTATGACAACTAACGTTCAAAAAAATGATCGGTTAATGCCCAAATTCATTATGGCCTCTATACATATTATTCAAAAACTATATTATAACCAAAATTAAATGAAATGAAATGAAAGCAATCCTTCTAATGTGTTTAATAGGGTTGGGGGTTATGCTCACGCAAACTTCCAGTGCACAATCGCTTACTGTAAAAGGACAGGTGGTTGATGCAAAAAGTAATGAATCTATTATAGGTGCTACTGTGAGTATTAAAGGTACCACTAAAGCTACTATTGCAGATGGATCCGGTGAATTTGCCATACAGGCGAATGTCGGTCAGGTTCTTGTTTTTACATCGATTGGTTACAATCCTCAGGAAGTCACCGTTGGCACATCAACAGTGATCAATGTTAGACTTGAACCCAGCGATGTAATGTTGGAAAGTACTGTAATTGTGGGTGAATTTGGTATTAAAAGACCTGCCCGGGCAGTTGGAGCAGCTACTCAGACTGTAAAGGGCTCTGATATTGCCGATTCAGGACGCGAGAATTTTGTGAATGCCCTTCAAGGTCGTGTCTCCGGAATTCAGATTTCCAATTCGGGAGGAACCCCCGGGTCTTCCAGTTCTATTATTATCCGTGGTGCTACTTCAATTTCAGGAAATAACCAGCCATTGTTTGTAATCGATGGTATTCCAATGAACAACTCTTCATTTAATCCGATTGGCGGACTTGCCTCAAAACAAGGTTCTGATCCGGTAGTAGGCACCCGGGAACTTGACTTCACCAACCGTGGTTCGGATCTTAATCCTGAAGATATTGAGAGTATGACCGTTTTGAAAGGTGCTGCTGCTGCTGCACTTTACGGAAGTGATGCTTCGAATGGTGCTATCATTATTACCACAAAAAAAGGAAAAGTTGGAAAGGGAATTGTGAAATATTCCAATTCATTCAGTTTCGATCAGGCCTATCGTTATCCGGAAATTCAAACCAAATATGATAACGGAATGTATGGCAATACAAACTATTATACATCCAGACATTGGGGTGCAGAATACGCGCCAGGTACAGTATTCTATGATAACGTAAAAAACTTATTTCAGGTTGGGGTAGGTCAGAAACACAATGTTTCATTTGAGGCCGGTACTGAAGCGATGACATTTCGTGCATCTGCAAGTACACTTAAACAAAACGGTATTGTAGCTACTTCAGGTTATTCACGCGATAATATTACCGTTGCCGGAACCGCTAAACTTTCGAAATGGATGAACATTGAAGCCTCTCTGAATTATGCCAATTCGACCAACACCAAAGTTAGCAGGGGTACCAGTGGTATTTTGTATCGTGCCATGAACTGGCCTGTAACTGACGATATGAGGGTTTATCTGAATCCTGCCGGAAATATTCGGTATCCGAACAGATACGTGGATGTGGATATTTTAAATCCATATTTTGACCTGTATAAGAACAAAAATTACGACGAAAACCAACGTTTCATTTCCAATATGGTCGTAAACATTACTCCAATTAAAGATATGCTTATCCGTGCCCAGGTAGGATACGACATCAGTGCTACTACAATGACTATCGTTCGTCATCCTCAATGGTCTTCTACAGCAACTGGTACTGGTTCCTATGACCAGTCGAAGATGAATGATTCCAATCCAACCATCAATATTATATCAACCTATAAAAAGGAGTTTGGTAAGTTTAATGCATCGGCCCAGGTTGGTTATCACCAGAATGAACAAGGATCGAAAACCTTATCAGTTCATGGTGAAAAATTTATGGTTGCTGATTTTCAGTCAATTAATAACTGCGACATTGCTACCCTCGTAAATACCACCAGAACAATGACCAGAAGACTCCAGGGTGTATCCGGGTCATTTGAATTCGCATACAACAACATGGCTTTTTTGACACTTCGCGGTCGTAATGACTGGTCATCTACGCTTCCTGTAAATAACAACAGCTATTTTTATCCTGCTGCTGATTTAAGTTTTATACTTACTGAATTGCCTTTCATGAAAAAGCTGTCTAATACATTCAGCTATATAAAGCTTAGAGGTTCAGTTACCCAGGTAGGTAAAGATGCTCCACCACTCTCCATTTATCCGGCTCTTGAAGCTGCCCCAACATCTTTTGGTGGATACCGCTATGGATTTACCGGACCAAATCCGAATCTTCGTCCGGAAATGAACACTGCATGGGAAGCCGGTATTGAAGCCCGACTTTTCAATAACAGGTTGAATGTTGATATGACTTATTACAATACATTCTCTGAAGATCAGATTATTACCGGATTCAGGATGAGTTATGCCACAGGATTTGTTTTGAATAATATGAATGTTGGTTCATTCAAGACGAATGGTGTTGAGTTCAGGGTTGACGGCGATATTGTGAAAAATCGCGATTGGACAGTCAATGCTGGTTTGAATCTGACCAAAAATGGAAGTAACGTAATTTCTCTTCCTAAAAATGTTTCAGAATATTACAATGCTTATACTTGGGTTTCAGGAAACATCCGGAATGGAGTTATGGTTGGTTTCCCGATTACCTCATTAACTGGTCTGGATTATCAGAAAAATGACAAGGGACAAGTATTGATTGATCCATCTTCCGGCTTGCCGCTGGCAGCAGGAAAATGGAGCTATTTGGGAGATCGTGAACCTAAACTATTAGTAGGATTCAATGCTTCTATCAGATATAAGGGATTGTTACTTTCAGCTCTGCTCGATGGACGTATTGGAGCAACAGTAGTAAATGGAACAAAACGTTATATGCAGCAATACGGATACAGCATTGAATCGGTAGCTCAGAGAGAAGCAGCTCCTGTCGTATTTGATGGAGTATTGAAAGATACTTATGAAAATACCGAAACTCCCACCATCAACACCATTGGCGTAAGACTGGGAGACTTGCAATACGGATATGCCGGATTAGATCCTGACTGGATTGAGAAAGATATCAACTATTTAAGGTTGCAGGAATTAAGACTGTCCTATTCTTTAAGTAAAAAGCTTCTGGAAACAGGTACCAAAAAACTTATTTCCGCAGCAACCATTTATGTTTCCGGATCTGATCTTTTTGTTCTGACAAACTATTCCGGAATTGATGTAGTGGGGAACTCTAACTCAGCAGCATTGGGTGGAACAGGTGGAGCTGGATTTGATATGATGTCAATTGCTGCTCCCAGGAGAATTTCATTTGGTTTAAGTGTAACATTTTAATTATCAAAGAAATGAGAAAAATATTAATATCATTCATAATTCTTCTGGTCATTGGGGTTAGCTCATGTACTGATACCTGGCTGGATGTTAATAAAAACGTAGATGCTCCTGACTGGGTAAATCCTGTCTTGCGACTGGGACCAGTTCTTGCATCCTACGAGGGAATTCAATATGACCTTAGGGCAGTTGCCCCACTTTCGCAATATTTTAGCGGTACTTCAACTTACGTATCAAATTTTGGTGTTTCGCACAGCTACATTGCGGGTAGCGATGCTGCCGGCGAAGCCTGGAGAATGACCTATTGGTTGCAGGGGATGAACGTCGAAAATATTATCAATGACAGCAGAGAACTCGAGCAATACCGACTTGCTGGTATTGGTTTAACAGTTAAAGCTTATTCATGGCACATTCTGGCCTCACTGCATGGCGACCTTCCGGTTAAGGATGCCTATGTTCCAGGTCTTCTCTCACATAATTACGACAGTCAGGAATATGCATTTTCTATGGTTCGTTCATGGGCCAGGCAGGCTATTGCCGAATTTGAAAAGGCAGATGCAACAGTTTATCCGGCAACCTTAACCACTGCTGACCTTATTTATAAAGGAGATGCAGCTAAATGGAAAAAATTTGCCTATGCTGTGTTAGCCAAAAACTACATCGCCATGTCGAAGAAGAATGTTGCTTACCTTGATTCGGCCATCATTTGTGCCGACCAATCATTTGCCAGCGCTGCAGATGATCCTTCTCTTACTTTCCAGGCAACAGGAGTTTCTGCAACTTCGAATTTCTTTGGGGTATTTAGAGCAAATCTGGCTAATGTTTTCGCTCAGTCTGACTATATCGTTCAGGTTTTAACAGGTAATATTCCAAATTACAATGCATCAGGTGCAATTGAAGGATTAAGTCCTTATCAGATGGTAACCGATACAGCAACTCTTGACCCAAGAGCAATCCTATTACTGGGGACATTGGATACCATGCAGGTTGATCAGGCTAAAATAAAGAAAGGTACTTATAAGTTTGTCGGAACAAGACTAACCAATGCTTCCGCCTGTAATTTTTGGGGATTAACCAGCACACCTACAGTTGCTACTTCAGGTACGGGTAGGTGGCTTTACCGTGACGATGCTCCATGGCCTCTCTCCAGCTATGCCGAAATTCAGTTAATCAAGGCTGAGGCTCTCTTTCTGAAAGGACAAAAAGCCGAAGCATTTACCGCGTTCAAAAATGGTGTATCCGGTCACATGGATTTTGTAAAACGTTATATCGTTCCGGGAACAATAGTTAAGAATGCGAAAAATAAGCAGACTTCAGTAATTGGCGATAAAATTACTTCTGCACGATTTAGTACACTTGCAACCGAGTACCTAAACAGTAAATTTGTAAATGGTATGCCACTAGCCGATTTCACACTTTCAAACATCATGATGCAAAAGTATGTAGCATTGTTCCCATGGAGTCTCGACACCTGGAATGATCTTCGCCGCTATCATTATGATCTTGTTCTTGGTGCTGGTGGAGTTCCTGTTTCAGGTACATCGTGGACCAGCGATGTGGTCTATCATAAATTGGATTCTGACCCTAACCGGGTTTATAAAGGATTGTATTTGCCTTCTGCCAATGTGGTTAACAGAAGAACAAAATTTGCCACAGCTAATCTGGGTTCTCCTGCTTACCGGTTACGTCCGCGATACAACTCCGAATATATGTGGAACCTGCCTTCACTGAAGCTGCTTCTTCCTATTCCTGGTGATGCAGATAACTATAATACATCTATGGTTTGGTTTACAATACCAGGTAATTAATTTAAATCATATTAAAACGATTGATAATGAAAACAATATTTGCATTAATTTCTGTCTTAATAGTGTTTTTGCTAACATCCTGTGAAACCAATGAAATTACATTTGGAACCACAGTTATTGATCCTGCAAAATCTGCTGAAGTAAGGTTGGTTTATGATATTCCGGTAGTTGCATCAACTACCTTAAATATTACCAGACTAAAATATAATGATCTGCTCGTGTCTGAAGTATCAACTGCTATTGGTGGTATTTTCCCGAATAGCGCCGCCAAATATCATGTGGTGCCACAGGGTACAGTAAAAGTAGATGCATACACTGGCACAACAAAAGATGTGGTTCAATACAGCAAAACCTTTGATGTTGGCTCTGGAAAATATACAGCCTTTATTCATAGCCTGACCGAAGTTCCGTTTGTTGTAAAGGATGCCGACGTATTTCCTGCTACCGATGCCTGGAAGGACACAGTTGCCCATGTTCAATTTGTAAACCTTTTATACAAAGCTGATGGTGTAACTCCTTATGGAACCCTTTTCCTGAAAGGCAGAAGGGGAGCCGGAACAACTGCAAGTCCGTACAGGTATATCGATATCGCTTCATGTGGTTTCAAAGAAGCTTCGAAACTTATTCCTTACAAATTGGTAAAGAGTGGTAGCGTTTGGTCCGGAACTGAAACCGGGATGGTTTTTGTAGTTTTTGATGCTGCAGGCGCACTTCTCAAGCATTATCCATCTTCTTCCGGTGCTTTAACCGACTATTCGGCAACTGGTTTCTCGCTTGGAAAAGGAAGGAACTATATTTTCCACATGAATGGGAAATTGGGTGCCAAATATGCTGATCAGGCGATCAGGATGAGTACAATCACATTAAACTAGACCCTGATGAAAAGAATATTCTTTTTAATTGGAATTGTCTGTATCACGCTATCTGTATCGTTTGCTCAGAATAAAAAAGCTGAAAAAGAAGCTGCTGCCAAAGCGCAGTTTGAAAAGGCTGTTGCTGCAATCGAGGCTAAGGATTTCGTTATCATAGTCGATTCTTATGAAGCGGGTAATGGAATTATTGAGACCAACACTGATGTGGCAAATTTTATTTCTTATGAGACAGAATTTGTTTTCATGCAAGGTGCAATTGTTGCAGGTAATGGTTATACGAATAAACTTAGTGTATCTGACTTTAAGCAGGTTGTTGATAAAAAGGGAACCGTTAAAATTGAGATGCAGTGTAAAGGTTCATTTGTGACAGCCAAGGTTGAAATTTCCATGAAATCGGGTGGTAACTATGCTGACGTGATTATTACACCTTCAAAAGGAGACGCTAAACGCTTTTCCGGTGAAATAATTCCCCGGGCGGAATCAAAATATTTTAAACGACCCGGTGTGGTTTAATCTATTTTTTTGGTAATAAGTATTTAAAGGCTATCAAACTATTGATAGCCTTTAAACTTTATAAACTAACGGAGTAATTTTATTACTATGGGTTCGCTAAAATTCAAAGGTCGGTTTGGATCGTATGGCTTTTTAAAAATTGCTGTCATTGTTATTGGAATAGCTTGTTTTACCGGTTCGTCTGCACAAAACGACAGCATTGCGATACTGAAGAAAGAAATAGTTCTTTTTGGCAAAACTCAGGGGCAAATGCCTTTCCTCAAATATGGTCCTGGAATTGACCGGCTCGGGGGGGCCAAGATGACTTATCTTGATACGTCGGTTGTTTTACAGGTGGTTGATAGTCTGAAAGATGATTACATTGTTCGCCTTTGCCGAAATCATCAGGCTTTTATACCGAAAGAGCAGGTTAAGTTTGTGAACGATTTCAGGAAACCTGATTTTTATCTCACTTCTTCATGGAATGTATCCGGAGACGAAAACTATGACTATGTAACAATTGGACTGGATGAACGACTTCCCTATCAAAGTATTCAACTGATTAATCCATCGCGGATTGTGGTCGATATTTATGGGGCAACCTGTAATACGAATTGGATTACCCAGCTCAAAACGGCCAAAGAAATAAAAAATGTTTATCATGAACAGATTGAAGATGACGTTTTCAGGGTTACGATTGAGCTGAAACACATTCAACATTGGGGCTATTCAATCAAGTACAAAAAAAATGCTTTGATTGTTGCCGTTAAACATCAACCTGAACATCTTTCAATCAGGCACATGAAAATTGCAATAGATGCCGGACATGGTGGTACTAGTACTGGTGCAACCGGAGCTAAAACCGGAATCGAAGAGAAATTATGCAATCTTCAGATCGCTCAAAAATTGGAAAAATTGTTGAAGCGAAGTGGAGCGGAAGTATTTATGACAAGGAATGAAGACATAGATGTTAGTATGGTTGATCGCTCGTTGATGCTTCGTGAAGCCAATCCTGATCTTTTAATCAGCATTCATAATAACGCCGCTTCAAATCCAAACGTGAAAGGGACAAGCACCTACTATCGTTACATCGGTTTCAGGTCGCTCTCTGTGGCTATTTTAGACCGGATGTTGGAGTTGGGATTGAATAATTTCGGGAATATTGGCAGTTTTAATTTTTCGTTGAATGGCCCGACTGAATATCCAAATTGTCTGGTAGAAGTGGCTTTTTTAAGCAATGAAACCGATGAAAAACTAATCGCTGACCAATCTTTTCAATTAAAGGTCGCCAAAAAAATTAGAAAAGGGATTAATGACTGGATTAGAAAAGCAGATAAATAATGTTTTATATGGCTATTATAGTTCAACCCTTTCAGGGTTGTCGTTTCATTTGTCACATTTCCCGTGGGTTAGCACCCACGGTTATTTAAATTAAATCCTTTCAGCATTTTTACAGAACAAAAGTCTGAAGGACTTGAATATGAATAACCTCCGGTGAAACCGGAGGTTATTGAAATAAATGTATTTGGAACCCCGGAGTGGGTTTAATTTTGTTTTTTAGAAATTTAAATTGACTCTTAAAAGATGCGCATTTCAATTCTCCTCATTCTGTTTATTTTGCAAATCGGTTTTGTTTCGGCCCAACCCTTCCGTTTTGCGCACATTACTGATACTCATATCGGAGGTTCGACAGCAACTGAAGATTTGGTACAAACAATAGCTGATATCAATCAGCAATCGGATATTGATCTGGTTATACTTTCAGGTGATGTGACTGAATTTGGTTCCGACGATGAGTTGCTCGAAGCTAAAACAATCCTCAGCAAGCTTATTAAACCCTATTACATTTTACCCGGAAACCATGATTCAAAATGGTCGGAAAGTGGAAATAACAGCTTTGTTCGGATATTTGGGGCTGAAGGTTTTTCGTTCGAAAAGAATGGCTTTTTATTTATTGGAACAGCCAGCGGCCCGAATATGCGAATGGCTCCCGGATTGGTTCCGCGCGAGCAAATGGTCTTTTTGGATTCCATTCTTGGGCACATGAAAAATCCTGACCAACCCATCATTTTTATCAATCATTATCCGCTCGACGAATCTTTATCGAATTGGTACGAAGTGATTGATTTACTTAAAACCGGAAATATTCAGGTTAGTTTACTTGGTCACGGGCACAGCAACAAACTGTTTAATTTTGAGGGTATTCCCGGAATAATGGGTCGTTCGAACCTCCGGGCAAAAAATGAGGTGGGTGGATATAATATTGCAACTGTTACGGCCGATACTTTATTTTATTCAGAACGGACACCTGGCTTGAAAACAAATCCGGTTTGGTGTAAGGTACCCCTTGGGAAAAGAAACTTTAAAAATGATACCTTCAAATGGCCTCGGCCTGATTTCTTGGTTAATTCAAAATTTCCACAGGTTAAGATTAAATGGCAATTTCAGGAAAAAAGCGATATCGGAACAGGAATTACCTGTATAGGAAAAATTGCTGTTTATGCTGATACCAAAGGCGAAATCGTGGCCATAAATAGCAACTCCGGAAAAACAATCTGGCGCTTTTTAACTTCAGGGAAAATATACTCGACACCGGCAATTAGCGATAACCTGGTCGTTTGCGCCTCAACCGATAACCTGATTTATTGCCTGAACCTGAAAACAGGCAAGCCAGAATGGAAATTTGAAACAAAAAAACCAATTGTGGCCTCTCCGGTAATTGATCAGAAAACCGTGTATATCGGATCGTCGGAAGGAATATTCAGGGCAATTGATCTGCTGACCGGAAAACTGATCTGGCAATTTTATGGAGTGAACAACTTTGTGGAATCGAAACCTCTGGTCTATGATGGAAAAGTTTATTTTGGCTCGTGGGGTAATGCTTTTTATGCGCTCGATCAGCAAACTGGTAATTTGCTCTGGAAGCGTGAAAAATACACCAACCGGATGCTTTCGCCTGCCGCCGTTTGGCCAGTTGCGGCCAATGACAAAATTTTTATTGTGGCGCCCGACCGTCGTATGACAGCTCTTGATGCCAAAACGGGGGTCGAAATCTGGGACTCGGATAAATATTCGTGCCGTGAAACGATTGGAATTTCCGGCGATGGGCAACAGGTTTATATCAAGAATATGAATGAAGGTCATGTTCTGGCTTTTGAAACCGCTTCGACCGAACAAAAACTGGTTTGGGATTGTCCGGCTGAATTGGGTTACGAAATCGGGCCATCGCCCATTGTTGAAAACGATGATTTGATTTTTGTACCAACATGTAATGGAGTGGTAGTTGCCATCAGTAAAACAACGCATCAGGTAGTCTGGAAATACAAATTATCTAATGCATTAATCAACGGAGTAACACCGGTTGGAACTGACCGGATTCTGATTACTTCTCTGGATGGACGTGTGGCTTGTATCCAATACAAAAAGTAGAGACACAATTTATCGTGTCTCATTGATAAAAATCAGCATGAATATAAAAAAGTTAATTCTTATTTTTCTTTTAGGAGCCTTTGTCTGGTCTTGTCAGGATGATGATGTTATTCCAGATGATTCTGCTAACTCCACATTTGATCCGGCAAAAGATGAAATTGTGGCTGACAGAAAAGAAATCAGGGCTGCATGGATTGCCACGGTTGGTAATTACGACTGGCCAATTACCAAAAGTAATCCAACTGCACAGAAGTCTGAACTTACTGATCAGTTATCGCGTTGCCAAACCTTGAATTTTAACGCCGTTATTCTGCAGGTTCGTCCGGTTGCCGACGCTTTTTATCCTTCAGAATTGGAACCGTGGTCGGTTTACTTAACTGGTGTTCAAGGGCAAGACCCCGGTTACGATCCGTTGAAATATGCAATCGACGAGTCCCATCGTCTCGGAATGGAGTTTCACGCCTGGCTAAATCCCTACCGCATTGGCAGTACTTCTGCCATACTTGCTTCCAGTCATGTGGCTGTTAAGAATCCTTCCTGGGTGGTAACTTACAATGGAACACGGTATTTTAATCCCGGTTTGCCTGAAGTAAGAGCACATCTAATCGCTGTTGTAAAAGACATTATTTCACGGTATGATGTGGATGCCATCCATTTTGACGATTATTTTTACCCTTCCGGAGCGAAATCAACCACTACTCCTTTTGGATTCGACGATAAGGCAGCATTCGAGAAGTACGGAAATGGGAAAGACGTTCACACCTGGCGGGCAGATAATGTGAATACCATGGTTTCTGAAGTCAGTCAGGCAATCAAAGCCAACAAACCAGGTGTTTTGTTTGGAATTTCACCATCTGGACGGCGCGAAAATAGCGTAGATTTGTATGCTGATCCATTTATCTGGCTCGATAATAAATGGGTTGATTATCTGGCTCCACAAATTTACTGGGAGTTTGGTCATACCATAGCCGATTTTGGCAAACAGGCATCTTTTTGGAATACCAATGCCCGGGGAATCCCAATGGTGATCGGAATTGCAGCCTATAAATTTAAGGATCCTGCCTATCCGGCATATGGATCAGTTTCTGAAATCGACAGGCAAATTGAAGAAGTACGCAAAAGTTCTAACCTGCACGGGTGTTTCTATTTCAGGATGCGGTTTTTGGAAAATACTGAATTGTTTAATTTTCTGAAAACAAAATATGCATGGAAATCCGTCTTGCCAGTCATGGGTAAATTAACTGCATCCCCTGTTGGAGCACCCGTGGTTAGTCAGTCGGGGTTGCTTTTGAGCTGGAACTCAGTTTCAGGGGCAAAGAAATATGCCGTGTATCTGCTCGAAAAGGATAAAAACTTAAACAATACTTTTAATGCTCATGTTGTTCAAATAAATTCTGACCAAAAGTATACAGGTACTTCAGGAAAGAGTTATTTTGTAACAGCGCTCAACGACGATCAGGTTGAATCTGTTCGGTCGAATGTTTTTACCATGAAATAATACTTTATTAAAAATTATATGAATCCTTATTATCGCCAAGTCAGTACTTTTATAGTCTTGTTATGGTTGGCTGGCACTACAGCATGGGCGCAGGTTCCCAATTATAAAGCTTTGCAAAGCGAAATACAGGTTATCCAAAAACAATTGGTGCCTGATAAACGGGTTGCCATTTTGGATATTGCAATGAAAGACACCCTGCAATCATTGGTTGTTGTGAAAGGAAAAACCGATTTGCCGGAAGGAAAAAAGCAGATCATTCAATTGCTGAAAGAAAAGCAGATTCAGTTCACCGATTCCATCCAGCTTTTACCTGATTCCGGTTTGGGTGGAAAAGTATGGGGATTGGTTACTCTTTCGGTTATTAATCTTCGCTCACAGCCCGATCATGCGGCAGAAATGGTTTCTCAGGCTTTAATGGGAACGCCGCTTAAAGTACTTGAATCGTTAAATGGATGGTATCATGTTCAAACTCCTGATCTGTATTTAGGCTGGATGGAAGGAAATGGGCTCGTAAGTTTTACTTCAGATGAGTTGGATCTCTGGAAGAAATCGAATCGCTATGTGTTTAACCGCATCAACGGGAAAGCTTTAGATTCGCCAAAGCGTAAGGGTATGGCTGTTACTGACCTGGTTTTAGGCGATTTGTTTGAAGTGGTAGCTGAGGTAAAAGGATTCCTCAAAATCAGATTGCCCGATAAAAGAACAGGATTTGTAAAAAAAACGGAATGTTTGTCATGGCAGGAATGGACGATCCGAAAACCAGATGTTCATGCCATGATCTCAATAGCACGGCAAATGTTGGGAACTCCATATTTGTGGGGTGGAACTTCATCAAAAGGAGTTGATTGTTCAGGCTTTACCAAAAATTCCTACTATTCGCAGGGCATTATATTGGCTCGTGATGCATCACAACAAGTCCGATACGGCGAACATCCCGATTTTAATAAGTTGGAGACGCTTCAACCGGGTGATTTATTATTCTTCGGGCGTAATGCCCAGCGGGTTACCCATGTGGGTTTATACATGGGAAATGGAAAATTCATCCATTCTTCCGGTTTGGTGCGCATCAACAGTCTCGATCCGAATGATCCGGTATTTAATGAGGCTTTGCTTAAGAGGCTCGTAGCTTCTGGTCGAATCCTGAATTCATTAAATACGGAAGGAATTTCTTTAGTAAAGGATCATCCTTGGTATAGCCTCCCCTAAATCCCCTCCGAAAGAGGGGACTTGAAGAATGGGTGATTGAAGAGTAACTGAATACAAAATGAAATATTAATAAATGTACAATGATCAAAATTCCAAAAAATAACAGTCAAAGCGATTTTTCTCCCTCTCCAATTGGAGAGGGTCGGGGAGAGGCTTCTTATTCTCGTCGCAATTTTATACGAACCACCGGATTAACAGCATTGGTAGGATTTGCCGGTGCAGATCCTTTGTTTGCAGCTGTGAAAAATAAATCAGGAAAAACATCGGGAAAAGGATTGGTTTTACGTTTTATTCCATACGAACTTCAATTGAGGCATACTTTTACCCTGGCAAACAGTTCGCGCAAAACCACCCCGGATGTTTTGACAAGTCTGGAGTTTGAAGGAGTTACAGGTTACGGCGAAGCTTCGATGCCTCCTTATTTGGGGGAAAGCATTGAATCGGCGTCCAAATTTCTTGCAACATTAAATTTAAGCCAGTTTAATGATCCTTTTCAGATGGATGATATTCTGAAGTACGTTGATTCGGTTATGCCCGGTAACTGTGCCGCAAAAGCTTCGGTTGACATTGCCCTGCACGATTTGGTCGGTAAATTGATGGGACAACCCTGGTACAAAATCTGGGGATTTGATCCGGCTGATACGCCAAATACTTCGTTTACCATCGGGATTGATACCCCGGAAGTGGTCAGGCAGAAAGTTGACGAGGCTACTCCATATAAAATTCTGAAGGTCAAGCTTGGGCAAAAGACCGACCGCGAAATGATTGAAACTATTCGCTCATCGACCAATGTACCGCTCTGTGTAGATGTTAATCAGGGCTGGACTGACAAACAAATGGCGCTTGACATGATTCATTGGTTGAAGGAAAAGGGAGTGGTTTTTGTGGAACAACCGATGCCTAAAACTTCGGTTGATGATATGGCCTGGCTTACCGAACATAGTCCACTACCAACCATTGGTGATGAATCAGTGCAACGTCTTGCTGATGTGGTAAAAGCCAAAGGTGTTTATAACGGCATCAACATCAAACTTATGAAATGCACCGGAATGCGTGAAGCGCATCAAATGCTCACTTTAGCGAAATCGTTGGACATGAAAGTGATGATCGGTTGTATGACCGAAACATCTTGTGCAATTTCTGCTGCGGCTCAGCTATCACCTAAATGTGAATGGGCCGATCTTGACGGTAATTTGCTGATTTCAAACGATCCGTATCAGGGGGTTCAGGTCGTTAAAGGAAAGGTAACCTTGATTGACCAGCCGGGAATTGGGCTTTCTGCCTTGGATCCGAAATGGAAGATTTAGGTTGCTAGATGAAGGATTAAGATACTTTCAAAAGAGGAAATCTCTTGAGTCAAAGTTAAAATCATCCCAACTGCATTAATAGTTGTTCGCAGCGTAGCTGCAAAATCTTTGTAGAAACTGGCAATTTTGCAAAACAAAGCAGCGTAGCTGCGATATAAATCGGAAAAATATGGCAAATACATACTCTCAAATGTATGTGCAAATTGTTTTTGCTGTTTTAAGTAGGGCAAATGTGATTCAGGAAATCCATCGGATAGAATTGGAAAAATATATTTGCGGAATTATTTCCAATAACAAATGCAAACCCTTGGCGCTATATTGTAATCCGGATCATGCACATGTATTAATAGGTTTACATCCTGCGGTCTCGGTTTCTGACATTACCAGAGATATCAAAGCAAGTTCATCCAAATTTGTTAAAGACAAAAAATGGGTGTTTGGGAGGTTTGCCTGGCAAGTTGGTTTTGGTTCATTTACTTATTCACGATCCCAGATTGATGAGGTTTCAAAATATATTCTTAATCAGCCCAAACATCACATTAAAAGAACTTTTAAAGAAGAATATTTATCAATGCTTCAAAAGAACGAAGTTGATTTTGATGAAAGGTATTTATTCGAATGGTATGACTGAGATTTCGCAGCTACGCTGCTATTTCTATCTTTTCGCATTTTGCTACAAAGATATTGCAGCTATGCTGCACGTTTGAACGCTAAAAATATAGACGCATTACCAGAATCCTAATCATGCTCACCGGGAATTACCAGCAACTTTATCATCAACTGATATTATCAATTGATTCGAAAAGAATCTTTCACGATCCTCTTTATACTCTTGCTTTTGGTACCGATGCCAGTTTTTACAGGCTGATACCGAAAATGGTGATCAAGGCAAAAAACGAAGAAGAAGTGTCGTTAATCCTGAAGGAAAGTTCGAAACTGGACATTCCGGTTACCTTCAGGGCGGCAGGAACCAGCCTTTCGGGACAGGCAATTTCCGATTCGGTTTTGGTTATTGCCGGAAATCATTGGAAGAACTTCAGGATTGATGAAAATGGTCTGAAAATCCGCTTGCAACCGGGTTTGACTGGCGCCAAAGTAAACGCCTTGCTGGCTCCTTATGGTCGAAAAATCGGTCCCGATCCTGCCTCGATTAATGCGGCTATGATTGGCGGAATTGCTGCCAACAATGCCAGCGGCATGTGCTGCGGAACGGCTGAAAATTCTTATAAGACGCTCGATTCAATGCGCATCATCCTGGCCGATGGTTCGGTGCTCGACACCGCCAGCGGCGAAAGCAAAGAGCAATTCATGCAAACCCATTCAAAGTTGATTCAGGAAATTCAGGAGATGGTTGCTGAGGTAGAGGCCAACGAGGAACTTTCAGCCCGCATTGCCCGCAAATTCAAAATGAAAAATACCACCGGTTATAGCCTGAATGCGCTGGTCGATTTTACCGATCCTTTTGAGGTAATTCAGCACCTGATGATTGGCTCCGAAGGAACGTTGGGCTTCATTGCCGAAATCACTTACAAAACAGTGGTTGAACATCCTTTTCGGGCAAGTTCGCTGATGATATTCTCTGATATTGAGAAAGCCTGCACGGCGGTTTCGCTTTTGAAATCGGCTCCGGTAGCGGCTGTCGAACTGATGGACCGCGCCGGTTTACGGTCGGTGGAAGATCAGACAGGAATGCCAGCTTACCTGAAAACTTTGAGTGCAACTGCCAGCGCCATTTTGGTTGAAACCCGCGCTACCGAATACGAACAGTTGAACAGGCAAATTGCTGAAATTCTTGAAAAGATTCAATCTATTCCTGCTGAGATTCCGATCCAGTTTACCGATAATCCCAAAGAATGTGCCTTGTTTTGGAAAATTCGTAAAGGGCTTTTCCCCTCGGTTGGCGCCATGCGAAAAACCGGAACAACGGTAATTATTGAAGATGTGGCTTTTCCGGTTCCGCGACTGGCCGAAGCAACACTCGATCTACACCGTTTGTTCAAAAAATGGGACTATCACGAAGCGGTGATTTTTGGTCACGCATTGGAAGGAAACCTTCATTTTGTGTTTACGCAGGATTTTGGAACGCCCAGCGAAGTTGAACGTTACAGCCGTTTTATGGCTGATGTGGCCGAGATGGTAGTTAACAAATACGATGGCGCACTCAAGGCAGAACATGGCACGGGCCGCAACATGGCTCCGTTTGTAGAGATGGAGTGGGGCAGGGAAGCCTACGAACTGATGCAGCGAATCAAACGCATTTTTGACCCGAAAAATCTGCTCAATCCGGGGGTTATCCTGAACAACGACCCGGAAGCGCACCTGAAAAATCTGAAACCAATTCCGGTAGCCAGCGAAAAGATCGACCAATGTATCGAATGTGGTTTTTGCGAACCAACCTGTGTTTCGGCAGAACTGACTTTAACGCCCCGCCAGCGTATCGTTGTTTATCGCGAAATGGCTAGCCTGGCTAAAAGTGGTCACGAACCGCACATTGCTGCCTCGTTGGCAAAGGCCTTTCAGTATTCAGGTAATGAAACCTGTGCTACCGATGGTTTATGTGCCACAGCTTGTCCGGTTAAAATTGATACTGGCAAACTGATTAAAAACCTCCGAACCGAGGAAATTGGTGGTCATCAAAAACGCGCCGACTGGATTGCCGACCATATGGCCGGAACTACAGCTACAGTCAGAACAGCACTTTCAACGGTCGGATTTTTTCACTCGCTTTTTGGAACTTCGGTGATGAAAGGCATTTCCGGAGGATTGCGAACCATCTCCGGAAACCGCATCCCGCTTTGGAACGAGTTTATGCCTATTGGTGCAAAAAAAATAAAAACCAGCCAAAGCCTGAAATCAGCAAATAAAGTCGTTTATTTCCCTTCGTGTATCAACCGGGCAATGGGCGTTTCGAGAGAAAATAGCAAGGAAAAGCAGCTTTCAGAAAAGATGATGGAATTGCTGAATAAAGGTGGTTTTGAAGTTATTTATCCGGAAAATCTGAACGGATTGTGCTGCGGAATGGCGTTTTCGAGCAAAGGGTACACCGAGGCCGGTCAAAAGAAGTCGAATGAACTGGAAGCCGCTCTGCTGAAAGCCAGCGAAAATGGCAAGTATCCGGTGCTTTGCGACATGAGTCCGTGCCTGTTTACGATGAAAGAAAACATGAAATCGGGATTGAAACTTTACGAACCGGTTGAATTTATTCTCGAATACCTGCTTCCGAATCTGGAAATTACTCCTTTGTTGGAAACCATTACCGTGTTTCCGGTTTGCAGCATGAAAAAGATGGACTTGGAAGACAAACTGATTGAACTGGCTGAAAAGTGCGCTGCCAAAGTAATTGTTCCCGAAACTAATTGTTGCGGCTTCGCCGGAGATCGTGGTTTTTCATTCCCAGAACTCAATCAAAACGGTTTGCGTGAACTGAAAATGCAGCTTCCGGCGGAGGTTAAAAAGGGCTATTCGACTAGCCGAACCTGCGAAATCGGATTAAGTTTACATTCCGGCATCTCGCACCAATCTATAGTTTATTTGGTTGATCAGGTGAGCCAGACGAAAAAACGGATTTTGTAGTTATTTACCTTGGATTGAAAATAAGCTTATTTTTTAGCCTTTGTTTTTTCTTCGATATGGTATTCCTGAATTAAAGGTGGATTTTCAGGAGTGAGTGTAAATCCAATTTCAATATTACTGTTCTCCCCTTCCAAAATAAAGAATCCCCGCAGATTATTTAATGGTGTAAGTTCGTGTACCCGAATGATTTTTCCGGCGTTCTTGAAAATATTTGATGCTTCCTTTTTCAGAGAATCGGTGAAATAATCCATGAAAAAATTTTCAGCAAAAATCCCGGTTTTTTCCGCATTTTCCCACCCAGGCAGTAATGCAATCAATTCGTTTTTTCGTTGATTCAAAATAGGTGAAACCGGCAATTTTCCAGGTTGCAGGTTGGCCAATCGCACCACTGTATCCAAAACTTTTGCGTTGATGTTTCCTGCTGAAGCATAGGTCAGGTTACTGAAAGAAATAATCCCGATACCATAATCCGGCATGATTCGCCAGTTGCTTCCAAAACCGGGTAATCCGCCGCCATGACTGATAAATACCTTGTTTTCACAATCTTTGCTCCAACTCAAACCATAACCGTACGCTGAAACGGAAGGGCAGGGGCTGTCGTCGTACTTTTTTGACCGTGAATTTAAATAGGTCATGTTCCAGGGAAACTGCATTTCACGTATTGAACTTCGCCTGATCGGACCGCCATCTTCGTCATCTCGCGGAGGCCAGGCAGCAAGGTGGAGCGCCACATATTTGCTAAAATCATCCAACGAAGAGATCATGCCTCCCATAGCGCCATAAATTCCATCATGAAGCAAAGGTTGTTCTGTCCAATTATCATTGATCCAGCGATAACCATGCGCCAGTTCTTTTGCCGGAACTTTTGAATATTCCCAATAGGTATGCATCATTCCTAACGGTTCCAGAATGTTTTTGGTGATGTAATTTTGGTACGACAGCCCCGAAACTTTCCCAATAATGTACCCCAGCATGGTAAAGCCTAAATTGCTATATTCGTATTTTAAGCCGGGGTCATTGGAGAATGAGATTCCTTTTTTGATCAACTCAATGAGCTCTTCTTCAGTTTTTGCCAGCTGTCGATCTCCCCATGGATTGTCTTCCGGAAATCCGGCGCCATGCGTGAGTAGATGGCGTATGGTTACCGGAGCGGCATCTTTGGTCAGGTACTTTTGATCTTTCATTTCAGGTATGTACAGGTAAACAGGATCGTCGAGCTCCAATTTTCCCTCGTCCCGAAGTTTCAGAATTGCCATCGCTGTAAAACTTTTGGTCATCGAGGCAATCCGGAAAGCGGTATTACTATTGGCTAATGTTTGGTCGGAAAGATTGGAATAGCCAATACTGCCTTTGTGAACCAGTTTCCCATCCATAACAAGTCCATAGACCAGACCCGGAAAGTGATTTTGTTTGGCATAGTCGCTGAAAAGTTCGTCGATAACAGGAAATGTGGCTTCGATGCTTTTCATCCTTTCGTTGGAAGATTGAGCAAACAGTGCCGAATTTAAACTGAGTATAATCAAGAACAGCGTGATCAGCAATTGGAATGTTTTGGTTTTCATTAGCTTCAGTTTAACAAAATTTCAGGATTTTATTTGATAGAACCAAATTAGTACATTTTATTTTATTCTCTCTTTTATTGTTCCCCAGTTATGTGTGGTCAAAAAGCTTTCAGGCAGGAATCCAGCCAGCTTTTTCAGGAAAGCATAGGGCATAGCAAACGATAGTAGATCAGCAGGCATGCGGGTACGGGCAGCAATATCAAAATTCCCAATGACTGCTTTTTCTTCATTTTTACGAGCCAGTTTCAGCGGCAGAGTTACTAAAGCCATGCACGATGAGGCAAATGGCGCCAGCGCACGGTCCATACTTCCGGGAGCATCGTAATGCGAAAGGAAAACCAGTGCACTCAGTTGGTCGGCATTCACAAAAAACAAAACCGATTCAGGTTCTTCATCCGACGCAAAATCTTCGAGTGGTTTTACGATAACAAATGACTTGTCAGGTTTTACCGGATTGACATTATCGACAAATGCCTTTGCCATCGCCGGATTCTGGATAAACCGTTCGCATGGCCGCCAGAAATCATCTTTGTTCGACAGGAAATATTCAATGCCTTCGAAAATGGTTTCCTGAAAACCGAGGTAAAAAGCAGAACAGGGCCAGCCAGTTGATTCTTCGCCTACTACCAAGGGAATTCCGGTCGATGCTTTCAGAATGAGAGGCACAATACAGCCGTTCCCTTTTTTCTTTAGTTCAAGGGCATTTTCGGGTTTTATGTCGTTGAAATATACACCACAGAGTTTGTATTTATCCAGTTTGAGTGCATCGGAGAAAGCATTTGCAATGTCAATTGCAGTCATAAGATTGGTTTGATGTTCGAAATCAAAAGTGACAATAAATTTGGGAATAACCAAGATTTTAAATTCCTGATCCAATGTAATCCAGTCATCGGATCAAAAGCAAAAAGCCGCTTCCCATAAGGAAAGCGGCTTTTTAAGCCTCCCCTCTCGGGGGAGGTTTGGAGGGGGCTTCCTACACTACGTAAGTGCGTGAAGTCGTGTCGCCACCTCTTCCGGTCCAGTTGGTGTGGAAGAATTCGCCGCGAGGTTTGTCGGTGCGTTCGTAAGTGTGAGCGCCAAAATAGTCGCGCTGAGCCTGCAACAGGTTGGCTGGCAAACGTTCGCTTCGGAATCCGTCGAAATAGCAAAGCGCTGAAGTTAAAGCAGGAACAGGAATTCCGTTGGTGAGTGCAGTAGCACAAACACGACGCCATCCGGCCTGTGCTTTTTCAACAATTTCTTTGAAATGTGGATCGAGCAACAAGTTCGATAAGGTCGGGTTTTTGTCAAATGCTGTTTTGATATCACCAAGGAATCTGGAACGAATGATGCAACCACCGCGCCACATCAATGCAATGCCACCGTAATTCAAGTTCCAGCCGTATTCTTTGGCAGCTTCCATCATCAGGTTATAACCTTGTGCGTATGATATGATTTTAGCACCGAACAAAGCATCTTTCAGGTCAGAAATCATCTGGGCTTTGTCAATGGTTTTGTCAACCACTGGTCCACTGATCACTTTCGAAGCTTCAACGCGCATGTCTTTCTGAGCCGATAAACAGCGTGCAAATACCGATTCTCCAATCAATGTCAATGGAATTCCGAGGTCAAGGGCAGAAACAGCAGTCCATTTTCCGGTACCTTTTTGTCCGGCAGTGTCGAGGATTTTTTCAACCATCGGTTCGCCGTCTTCATCTTTGTAACCCAGAATGTCGCGGGTAATTTCAATCAGGTACGAATCAAGGTCTCCTTCATTGTATTTTTTGAAAACTTCGTGCATTTCGTCGGCACTCAAGCCCAGCATTTCTTTCATCAGTTGGTAAGCTTCGCAAATGATCTGCATATCGCCATACTCAATTCCGTTGTGAACCATTTTTACGAAGTGACCGGCGCCGCCTTCGCCAACCCAGTCGCAGCATGGTGATCCGTCTTCCACTTTGGCCGAAACAGCCTGGAAAATCTCTTTCACAGCTGGCCATGCAGCAGGCGATCCGCCTGGCATCATCGATGGTCCTAACAAAGCGCCTTCTTCACCGCCCGAAACACCGGTTCCGATGAAAAGCAGGCCTTTGCTTTCAACATATTTGGTGCGACGAATCGTGTCCGGGAAATGAGAGTTTCCGCCATCGATGATGATATCTCCGGGTTCCAGGTGAGGAATAATCAGTTCGATAAAATCATCAACCGGTTGCCCGGCTTTAACCAACATCATCACTTTGCGTGGACGCTCCAGCGAAGCACATAATTCGGCAATCGAATGGGCACCAATGAAATTTTTTCCTTTGCCACGACCAGCCATAAACTCGTCAACACGAGCGGTTGTGCGGTTAAAAACGCCAACGGTAAAGCCTTTGCTTTCCATGTTCAATACCAGGTTTTCGCCCATTACGGCCAAACCGATCAATCCAATGTCTGCTAATTTTTTCATTAATTATCGCTTTTGAATGTTTATTATTTTTAATGTCATTATTTCAATTTACTTTCAATATTCAACCCTTTCAGGGTTGCTGTGATTGGGATTTTTTATGCCGTGGGCTTCACCCACGGTTATTCAAATTAAATCCTTTCAGGATTTTCAAGCAGTTTAAGTCCGAAGGACTTTAATTTGAATAACCTCCGGTGAAACCGGAGGAAAGTCGGTGTATTTGTTTGTGAACCCTGAAGGGGTTCAATTATTTCAATGAACAGTAAATCCTAAATTTTTCAATACCTCTAAAGTTTCTTCGCCGATATTCTTTGGAACAATTGTAAATGCCGGGAACTCTCGTCTTACCGGGTAATCGCCACGTAATTGTTCGAATAGAGCCGTGTTTTTCCTGAAATCCTGATCGTCGGTCCGGATATCGTAAGTGTGAAAAATGGCTTTAGCAATAATTTCCTGTTCGCTAAGTCCGGTTCCGTCGAGTTCAAAAACAGGATTCACCGGAAGTTCAACTCCTGAAGGTTGCCAGTTTTCCAAACCTAATCCGAAGTGTTGACTGATGGCCTGAACGCTCATTTGTGTTCCTGTGGCTTTTCCGTCTTTCGAATAGCCAGCAATGTGCGGTGTGGCAATTTCCGTCATAGCCAGTAATTCCAGATCAATGTAGGGCTCATTTTCCCAGCAGTCACATACAAATCCTGAAATCTGATCGCTTTTCAATGCAGCTTTTACAGCCAGCGTATCCACCACTTCGCCGCGGCAGGAATTGATCACAACTGGTTTCTTTTTCAGGCCAGAAAAGAACGTTTCGTTGCCCAGATGGTAAGTTGCATCTTCTCCTTTCATGTTTAGGGGAACATGCAGCGTAATGATGTCGGCTTCGTCCATCACCTGTTTTAAGCTGACAAACGCGGACGAACCTTCAGCACGTTTACGCGGAGGGTCATTCAGCAGAACTTTCATGCCAAACAGTTTACAGATTCTGGCAACTTTGCTACCTACGTTTCCCACGCCAACCACACCGATGCACAAATCTATTAACTGAATATTTTTTCGTTCTGCCAAAACCATCAAGGTAGAGGCTATGTATTGTTCTACCGATTTGCTGTTACAGCCCGGAGCGTTCGTCCATTTAATTCCGGAGGCATCGCAATAGTCGGTATCAATATGGTCGTAACCAATGGTAGCGGTGGCGATGAATTTAACCGATGAACCAGCCAGTAGCTTTTTGTTGCAGATAGTCCGGGTGCGGGTTACAATCGCATCGGCATCTTTCACCACTTCCGGAGTTGTTTTTGATCCCGGAAGATAAACTACCTCGGCTACTTCTTCAAAGGCGCCATGGATATATGGGATTTTATCGTCAATAATAATTTTCATAGTTCCAAGTTCCGGGTTTCAAGTTCCAAGTTAGCCTTGAATTTGGTTATTGATTTTTATAATACTCTTTCACAATCTCTTCCAGAACCCAGCTCGTTCTTGCTGCTGAGGTTCCGGTGCTTACACATTTTCCTTCGCCACATAATTCCTGAACGACTTGCTGAATCAGGTGATGTTGAATGTTTTCAGGATTTTGAAAGCTGAAACTGACGGTTCCTTCCGGAGTTGTCAGTTTTACATCGCCATGCTGAAAACTGGATAAACTAAGTTTTCCCTTTGTTCCGTTAATTTCGATGATATCTTCTTCGTTTCCTTTGGCAACAACAAAACACCAGCTTCCGGTTCCGCTCACTCCTGAACCAAATGCAAATGCAGCTGAAACCGTATCTTCAGCAGGATAAAGTCCGGCTATATTTTTGGCTATTCCTCTAACTTCAGTAACCGGTCCGAACACAAAATCGAGGTAATCGAACTGATGTGAAGCCAAATCATAAAAATATCCGGCACCGGCAATCTCCGGATTCACATGCCAAAATTGAGTTTCCGGTTTTAAATCTCTTTCCGGCACCGATTTATGCAGGCGAATATTTACAGTCAGTGGTACACCAATGATTCCGTCATCAATCAACTCTTTAACTTTCAGAAAAGCTGGCAATGACCGACGATAATAAGCCACAAACAATGGCATGCCGGTTTCTTCCGACACGCGAATCATTTCCTGACATTCCTGATAATTTCTTGCCATGGGCTTCTCCACGTAAACCGGTTTTCCAGCCCGCATAGCCTGAATCGCATACGAGGCATGTGTGTCGGGTGGAGTGGCAATATAAATTGCATTTACTTCCGGATCGTTGATCAATTCAGTGGCATCCGAATATGATTTTGGAACACCATGCCGTTTGGCATAATCTTCTGCTAAAGCGGCATTACGGCGCATAACAGCGACCAACTTGGAATGTTCCACCTTGCTAAATGCCGGACCACTCTTCAGTTCGGTCACATTTCCGCAGCCAATTATTCCCCAATTTACATCTTTCAGCGTCATGATATTAGATTAGAACCACATAGGCACATAGGTCACATAGAGATTTAATATTATCGTTTTTCTATGTGTTCTATGAGTCTATGTGGTTTATTCTTTTAATATTCAAATCGATCCTTAAACGCCCACAAGCCCAGGGCCGGATTGGAAATGTAGAAAATTTCTTCTCCGTCGGGCATGGTGTTATACCCATCGCGCAGTTTGGCCGGATCGTATTTGGCCGTTACCAGATCGAAATCGGCATAATGGAACCCAACACTTTCGATTTCAGCCTGTGTCAGGTTTCCTGTACCTTTTCCCGGACAATAGGTGATACTGAATCGGTCTTCCGACGAGCCATGAATGAGATGTGCTGCAGCACTCAGGTTGTTGCGAAGCTCTTCATTTTCATCGCAAGATTTTAACGTATTCGGTGTTCCAAAATAACCGTATTTGCGGATCAGACGGTCAATTTCCTTGTCTTCGCCAAACTCTTTCAGGGCAGGCGCCAAAACGATCAATTCGCCGTCATCGTCAATGGCCATGCGGGTACGGTAAACCGATTTATTGCCCAACCAAGTGCTTTTAAACTCGGTTGGATCGAGGTAAACCACCACTTTTTTCAGGGGTTTGTCTAACATTTCGAAGTTGACCAACAAAGCCAGTTTAGCAGCTTTATCAAAGACTTCAAAATCGTCACCGATATACAATCCACGGGTTTTTATTTTCCCATCGGTTTTATCCAGTCCAACCACAGTTTGCACATAAACAATCGGCATGTGGTTGGTGAAATGATCCGAAGCATAATTGAAAATGCGGCGCACCGGTGTATCGGCATGACCCATCATCTTTTCCATTCCGTAAGCTGCTCCCACAAAATGGCTTTTATTGATGCCTTCAACTCCACCCGTTCCGACGAAAATATTCTTGTTGTAGTTGGCCATTCCCACTACTTCGTGAGGAACTACCTGTCCGATGGAAAGAATCAGATCAAAGTTGCCTTCAATCAAAAGCTTATTGACTTGTGCTGGCCATTCAAAATCAACTGCTCCACCCGAAACTTCTTTCACAAATTCGGCAGGAACAGTGCCAACAGTTACCACATCATTACGCCAATCGTGTTCGCGAATGAGCGATGCAGGCATGGAGCCAAACATGTGCGAAATCTGATGATCTGTCATTGGCGAATGAGTTCCCAGTGCGGGAAGAACATCAGTCAAGGCATCGCCATAAAACTGCCAGGTCATTTCGGTCAGTTCCCCGGCGCGACTTGGTAAACGGGTGTAATCCGGAGGGATAGCGAGAACTTTAGTTTTCGGCCCCATTTTTTCAAGTGCTTCGAATAAGCCCTTATTTAGGTCTTCGGCAGTTAATTCATGATTTATCGAACCTATTTCATAGTAAAGCATAGCCAAATAAATTAAATGTGAAATTCATGTCCGTTGGCTAAAGCCGAACGGCAAAGGATATGGAGCAATTAATGATCAGAGTCTTATCCTTTGCCGTCACATTTATGTGACGGACATATATAATACTATCTTTTAACTCGCGCATTTCCGCCCCAGATGCTCCAAACCATTTCTTCGTCGGCAGGTTGGGCATAGTCGGTTAGGAAAGTGGTTGCCAGTGCGCCGGTTGCCCAGCCAAATTGTGGCCATTTTTCAGGTTCCCAACCTTTCAGGATACCATAAAGTAAACCACCCACAAAACCGTCGCCACCGCCAATACGGTCGAGGACGGTAATCTTACGTGGTTCGATGACCTGCCATTCGTTACCTTCGAGCATAATAGCGCCCCACAGGTGTTCGTTGGCGCTGATTACCTGACGTAGAGTAGTCGCAAATACCGATGCATTCGGGAAAGCTTCTTTTACGCGGTTAATCATACCTTTGAATCCATCAATTTCGGCTTCAATGCCTTTGCCACCGGCTTCAGGACCCTGAATGCCTAAACAAAGCTGGAAATCTTCTTCGTTGCCAATCAGGATGTCGGCTACTGAAGCAATTTCAGTAAAGCTTTCACGCAATTCTTTATCACGCCCTTTCCAGAACGAAGCACGATAATTCAGGTCGAATGAAATGCGTGTACCATATTTTTTAGCTGCGCGGGCAATTTCCAGACAGAATGTTGTTGTTTCATGCGATAATGCGCCAATCAATCCTGAAAGATGAACAATCTGCACGCCTTCCTGACCAAAAATTCGTTCCAGATCAAAGTCTTTCACATTCAAGGTACGGCCAACTTCACCGGCACGGTCGTTTTGTACGCGAGGGCCGCGGGTTCCGAAACCACTGTCGGCAATATTGAATTGGTGACGATATCCCCAAGGGTCGGCTTGTACTACTTCTGGTCCTTCGTAATCCATGTTCCGGCTGCGAAGGCTGCTTTTAATGAATTGAGCAATCGGGCTGTCTTTCACAAAAGTGGTTAACACTTTTACCGGAAGTCCGAGTGATGAAGAGATATTTGCAACATTGGTTTCGGCACTGGTAGCCTGCATTTCGAAGAGGTTACTACAGTGGACCGGCTGTCCGTTTACCGGCGTAATGCGAACACCCATGCTGGTTGCCACCAACAGGGAATATTTACAGTCTTTTTTTAATTCGAAGCTCATATATTAGAAATTAGTCATTAGTAAAAAGTCATTAAATCAATTGAAAATATTTAGTATGGTGATCAGGAAAAATGTCATTAGTCAATAGTCATTAGAAAAACAATAATGTCCATTTTACTAATGACTAATGACTTTTTCCTGAAATGGAACTTTTCTAGACCCCTCCAAATGCGCTGTAACCACCGTCAACAGGGACTACAATTCCGGTAATGAATGACGAAACATCAGAAAGAAGGAATAGGGTAGCACCTTGTAAATCTTCCGGTTCACCGAATTTGCCCATGGGCGTGTTGTTTACAATTTTCTGTCCGCGGGCCGAGAAATTTCCGGTTGCCTGATCCAACACTAAAAAGCGGTTTTGATCGGTAATGAAAAAACCCGGAGCAATGGCATTGACACGAATTCCAACTTTTGCCAAATGAACGGAAAGCCATTCAGTAAAATTGTTGATCGACGCTTTTGCAGCTGAGTAAGCAGGAATTTTAGTCAACGGTTTGTAGGAGTTCATAGACGAAACATTCAATACCACACCTTTTTTATTCTTCAGCATATCGGTTGTGAAAACCATGGATGGAAGCAAAGTTCCTTTGAAATTGAGGGCAAATACCTTGTCGAAACCGTCCATTTCCAGACCATAGAAAGTGTCCTCCAAATGATCGAGGCTATTTTCGTCCATTTGTTCCACTTTGGTGGTTGCTGACGGATGGTTTCCACCCGCGCCGTTAATCAGTAAGTCGATGTCGCCTAATTTTTCGTTGATGATCTGTTTTGCTTTGATTAATGAATCTTTATCCAAAACATTGCCTAAAACCCCAATCACTTCACATCCAAATTCAGCCGAAATTTCAGCAGCCATCTGTTCCGAACGTTCAGGACTGATGTCAACAATTGCAATTTTTACCCCAACTGAAGCCATTGCCTTTACCATTGCAGCTCCGATGACACCTGCGCCACCAGTAATTACACATACTTTACCTTTAAGGTCATTAAAACTGATTGGATTCATTTTATATGATTTAAGTTATTTATAATAGTCCAGATTTTCTTTGGTAATAATATCGATAGAAGTGTAGTTTTCATTGTTTACTTCTTTTTTCAAAATAAGATACTCAAACAGCGAGATAATTGCCCGGTAACCTTGTTCTTCCGGTCGCTGGCAAATCAGGAAATCGACAATACCTTTTTTTAGGAATGCGATGTTTTCGTTTATCAGGTCATGCCCAATTACCCGTATTCCGGTAAGTTCAAACTGTTCAAGTATCCGTCCTAAATAATATACCTGCGAATTGGTTACAAAAATTCCTTTGATTTCAGGTTTTGAGAGAATAGTTGTTTTTATTTTATCTGTTGCAATGGGATCGTTTGGATCAGGAATTTCCAGAATAATCAAATTTCTTTTTTCATTTTGATTGACTGACTGAAAATACTCATAAAATCCCTTTTCCCGTTGAACCAGATGATTCATGTTATCCAATTGTTTGGCAAAGTGTAAGATCAGGATGGAAGAATTTTCAGGTATGGAGTAGTCAAGCAGTTTGGCTGCCAGCATTCCGGATTGAAATGAGTCCTGACCGATGTAACTGATTTTGTCACTATCTTTTATGTTTGAATCAATAAAAATATAGGGAATATTGCGTTTTTTAAGCTCTAAAATAAATTCTTTCGATTCGCGGGAAAAAAAAGGTGCAAGCACAACGCCTTCTGGATTATCCTTTAGTATCTGATCGGCTTCGATTTTAAAAGTTTGAGGATCGGATTGTTTGAAAAGATGAATGTTGATATTAATGCCATACTGCTGAATTTCCTGAAAAGCTTTTCTAACCCCGATCATCGGTTTATTCCAATAGGCTTCAGGCGAAATTGGTTCAGGAAAAAGCAGAGCAAACGAAAAGGTTTTTTTCGAAGCAAGAGTACTGGCCAGAATATTTGGCTGGTATTCCATTTCTTCGATAATTTGCAGAATCTTATCACGCGTGGTTTTCGAAACCTCTCCACGCTTGTGAATTACACGGTCAACTGTACCAATTGATACCTTTGCTTTTTCTGCAATATCCTTAATTCGGGTTCGATTAATCGCTTTAATAAATGTCAGTTTTTAAGATAAAAATTTAAGAACCGTGACAAAGCTATATATTTTTTCAAATTTGTCGTGTACGAACACGGAAAAAATATTTTATAACATTTTTAACGATTTTTAGTTTCTCCTCATTGCAATTTAAAGATATTGTCCATACTTTCGTGTCCGTACACGGAATTTTTGCTGTCTTATTTATGTATCAGTAAATTAATCTTATATGAAACTTGGAAAATATAGTTTAGGTATTGGTGACCGTTTTTCTCATCAGGGTGTTGCCCAGCTTCGTGGAATTATGAAAGCTAATCAGGCTGGTTTAGATATTAGTCCGGTTTGGAACAAGTCGAACCGCGAACATATGTATGTACATTCGCATCCGGCTGATGTCAGGAAAGAAGCTGATGCGGCGGTTGCAGCCTTGGGTTTCTCCGGAAAGTATTTTGTAGATGCCGACCATATTAACATGGGAACGGTGGCTCCGTTTGTTGAAACCGCTGATTTTTTCACCCTCGATGTGGCCTCGTTTATTGGGAAAGAAACTGCGGAAGCCGATGTGAAAGCTTTTGTGGCTTCGTGTTCCAAATATGTTGGAAAACTAAATATTCCCGGAATCGATCATGCAATTGAAGTTTCAGAAGAATTAATTGAACAGATTGCGAATAAATTTTTGGCAGCTACCCAGCAGGCTTCCGAAATCTATAATTTTCTGAAGGAAAAGAAAGGTGTTGGTACTTTTATTACTGAAGTTTCGATGGATGAAGTTGAAAACCCACAGACGCCTGTTGATCTGCTTTTTATCCTGAAAATGTTGGCCGATAAAGGTGTTCCGGCACAAACCATTGCCCCGAAATTTACTGGTCGCTTTAATAAAGGAGTTGATTATACCGGAAATGTTGAGCAATTTGCCAAAGAATTTGAAGAAGACGTTTTGGTAATTGATTTTGCTGTTAAAGAATTCGGACTTCCTGAAGAATTGAAGTTAAGTGTTCACTCAGGAAGCGATAAATTCACGATTTATCCGATCATGGCGGGAATCATTAAAAAATACGATAAAGGTATTCACGTCAAAACGGCCGGTACAACCTGGCTTGAAGAAGTGATCGGCCTTGCAGTTGCTGGTGGCGAGGCTTTGGAAGCAGCCAAATCGATTTATACCATTGCGTTGGGCCGCAAAGACGAATTATGCGCTCCGTATGCCGATGTAATTGATATTGATGATTCGAAATTACCAACCCCTGCTGAAGTTACCGGTTGGACAAGCGAGAAATTCGCCAATACGTTGCGTCACATTCCGGGACATCCGGACTATAATCCGAATTTCCGCCAGTTAATTCACGTGGGTTACAAAGTGGCTTCCGAAATGGGAATAACTTATACTGACCTCCTGAAAAAACATGCCGAAGTGGTTGGCCAATGCGTTGAAGAAAATATTTATGACCGACATCTGAAGAGACTTTTCAACCTGTAAAAAGTTTGGAGTGCCTAAAGTGAGCTAAAGTGCCTAGAGTTTTTATAACTCCGAACTCTTGGCACTCCGAATTTTAGGCACTTGTTATTCAAACATCAAACATTTAATCAAAAAAATATGAAACCATTTATGGACGAAAATTTTCTGCTGCATACTGAGACTGCACAGAAATTATATCATGAACATGCGGCTAAAATGCCAATTTTTGATTACCACTGTCACATCAATCCAAAAGATATAGCCGAAGACCGCCGGTTTAATACCATTACTGAAATTTGGCTGGCAGGTGACCATTACAAATGGCGCGGTATGCGCACCAATGGCGTTGATGAGCGTTTTTGTACCGGTGATGCTTCCGATTGGGAAAAATTTGAAAAATGGGCTGAAACCGTTCCTCAAACTTTACGGAATCCGTTGTATCACTGGACCCACCTTGAACTGAAGAAATTCTTCGGGATCAGCGAAGTTTTGAGTCCAAAAAATGCCCGCAAAATATACGATGCATGCAATGGAAAGCTGAATACTCCGGCTTACAGTTGCCGCAACATCATCCGGATGGCCAATGTACACACCATTTGTACTACCGACGATCCGATTGACAATTTACAATACCACCAGCAAATAAAAGCTTCAGGATATGAAGTGGCAGTACTTCCGGCATGGCGTCCCGATAAAGCCATGATGGTTGACGATCCTACTTTTTATAATTCATACATCTTTCAGTTGGCTGCTGTTGCCCAAATGGAAATCAGCACTTTTTCTGATTTAATCACTGCTCTGGATAAACGCCATCAATATTTTCATGACAACGGCTGTCGCCTTTCTGATCATGGATTAGATACAGCATTTGCTGAAGATTATTCATTAAAAGAAATCCGGGCTATTTTTACTAAAGTTCGGGCTGGGAATCATTTGACATTAGAGGAAATATTGAAATTCAAATCGTGCATGTTATATGAATTTGGCGTGATGGATCATTCACGGGGCTGGACGCAGCAATTTCATATCGGGGCACTTCGGAATAACAATACACGATTATTCAATCAGTCAGGTCCTGATATTGGATTCGATTCTATTGGAGACAAACCAGTTGCTGAGCCGTTATCCAGGTTGTTGAATAAATTGGATACGGAAGATAAATTGTGCAAAACTGTTTTGTACAACCTGAATCCGGCCGATAACGAATTGTATGCTACTATGATCGGTAATTTTCAGGATGGAAGTGTTCCGGGAAAAATGCAGTGGGGTTCAGGATGGTGGTTTCTTGATCAGAAAGATGGTATGGAGAAACAAATCAATACGTTGTCCAATATGGGTTTACTCAGCCGCTTTGTTGGCATGCTGACCGATTCAAGAAGTTTCCTTTCTTATACCCGTCACGAGTATTTTCGTCGTACGTTGTGCAATATTCTTGGAAATGATGTGGAGAATGGTGAAATACCAAAAGATATGGAATTGCTTGGGCAAATGGTTGAAAACATTAGTTTCTATAATGCAAAAAACTATTTTAATTTTTAATTTTTCTCGATTTATCCTGTCTTTTGGTACGAATAGTTCTTGGCAAATTGAGTAAAAATGGTAGATTTGCAATCGATTGCACTTTTCCCTCTTTTCGTTTTTTGGCGGTAAATTGTAAATCAATAAATAGTAAATAGAATAAAAATGAAAGTAGTTACTTTTGGAGAGATCATGTTGCGTTTGGCCACACCTGGCTATTTAAGGTTTAATCAGACAGATAATTTAAATGCCACCTTTGGCGGTGGTGAAGCAAATGTGGCTGTTTCTCTTGCAAATTTTGGTATTCCGGTCGAATTTGTGACCCGTTTACCTAAAAATGATATAGCACAGTCATGTGTTATGGACTTGCGCAAATATGGGGTGGGAGTAGAACAGATTGTTTATGGTGGCGACCGTATCGGTATTTATTTCCTTGAAACCGGAGCTGTCAGCCGGGGTAGTAAAGTAGTTTACGACCGTGCACATTCGGCTGTTTCTGAAATCAAATCAGGAATGATTGACTGGGACAAGGTTTTTGAAGGCGTAAACTGGTTTCACTGGACCGGAATCACACCAGCTATTTCGCAGGGTGCTGCCGATGTTTGCCTGGAAGCCATTCAAAAAGCCAACGAAAAAGGAATCACCGTTTCATGCGATTTGAACTATCGTAAAAACTTATGGAACTACGGTAAAAAAGCTGGTGAAGTGATGCCTGCTTTGGTTGCCGGAACCGATGTGATTTTGGGTAATGAAGAAGATGCCGAAAAAGTATTGGGCATTAAACCTGAAGGCGTTGATGTAACTGGCGGTCACGTTGAGGCAGCGGCTTACGAATCTGTTTCAAAACAGATTATGGCGAAATTTCCTCGTTGTAAAAAAGTAATTACTACTTTGCGTGGGTCAATCAATGCCAACCACAACAGCTGGTCGGGTGTGCTTTGGGACGGTAAAACTTTGTTTGAAGCTCCAACTTACCAAATTACCGATATTGTTGACCGTGTTGGTGGCGGAGATTCGTTTATGGGTGGTTTGATTTACGGTTTGCTGACCTATTCTAACGACGATCAGAAAGCCCTGAACTTTGCGGTTGCAGCCTCCTGTTTGAAACATACCATCTACGGCGACTATAATCAGGTAACCGTTGATGAGGTTGAAAAACTGATGGGTGGCGATGCTTCTGGAAGGGTTGCAAGATAATTTTGAATTATAAATGAAAAATAGATGCCTTTTTCAAAAGCCAAACCTGGAATTTGAAATTTGGAACTTTAAACTGAAATAATGGCAAGGTTTTCAAGAATAGAAGTAGCATTAAAAATGAAAGAAACCGGCATGGTTCCGGTTTTCTATCATAAAGACACCGACGTTTGCAAACAGGTGGTTAAAGCCTGTTACGAGGGTGGAGTGCGGGTTTTCGAATTCACCAATCGTGGAGATTTTGCTCACGAAGTATTTGCTGAAATCTCGAAATGGGCTGTCAAAGAAGCTCCGGAAATGATTCTGGGAGTTGGCTCTGTAATCGACAGTGCAACTGCAGCACTCTATATTCAGTTAGGCTCTAATTTCATCGTATCTCCATTGATTGACGAAGATACAGCACGTTTTTGTAACCGTCGCAAAATTGCCTGGAGTCCGGGCTGTGGTTCGGTTACCGAAATTAACCGGGCACACGAATTGGGTGCCGAAGTGGTAAAGGTATTCCCTGGTTCATCGGTTGGTGGTCCTGATTTTATTTCAGGAGTAAAAGGCCCGATGCCTTGGGTGAGTATTATGCCAACCGGAGGTGTTTCTCCGGATGAAGCCAACCTGAAAGGCTGGTTTAAAGCAGGAGTTCATTGTGTGGGAATGGGTTCACAATTGTTCCCTAAAGAGGTAATCGAGTCAGGTAATTACACGTTTATCGCTGAAAAATGTAAAGAAACATTGGCGATCATTCAAAAGTTGAAATCTTAATCTGAATTATAACTAACGAATAAAAATAAACTTAATGGATGAACTGAAAAAAATTGGGAATTACCGCTGGACGATTTGTGCATTGGTGTTTTTTGCAACTACAATCAATTACCTCGACAGGCAGGTAATCAGTTTGTTGAAACCATTTCTTGAAGAAGATGGACTCTTTGGGACTGATCCGGCTCATTATGAATCAATTTATGCCAATCTTGTCATAGCTTTCCAGGTTGCTTATGCTTCGGGTATGCTTTTGGTTGGTGGTATTATTGATAAGTTTGGTACTAAAAAAGGTTATGCTTTGTCTTTGTTTGGATGGAGCTTAGCTGCGATTGGCCACGCATTTGCAAAGACTCCTTTTGGATTTGGCGTTGCACGTGCTGCTTTAGGAGTTCCCGAAGCCGGAAACTTTCCTGCAGCAATTAAAACAACTGCCGAATGGTTCCCTAAAAAAGAACGTGCTTTGGCTACAGGTATTTTTAATTCCGGAACCAACGTAGGTGCAATTATTGCCCCAATTGTTGTTCCGTTAATTGCAGTTACTTTAGGTTGGCAAATGGCCTTTATCATTACAGGTGCAGTTGGTCTGATATGGCTGTTTTTTTGGTGGGTTATGTATGATACTCCTGAAAAAAAGTTAGCCAAAGGACAACTTAAGCAAAGTGAGTATGACCATATTATGAGTGATAAAGAAGAAACTGTTGCAGCAGATGGCTCTGAATTCAAAAAAGTTAGTTGGTTTAAATTATTGACTTACAGACAGACATGGGCGTTCTTCCTTGGAAAATTACTAACTGATCCAATTTGGTGGTTTTTTCTGTTCTGGTTGCCTGCTTTCCTGAAAGAACAATATGGTTTGACCGGCACACAGGTAAGTTTCCCTATCGCTCTCGTTTATACCATGACAACGTTTGGCAGTATTTTGGGAGGTTGGTTACCCAAATACTTTATCGAACACGGAATGGATGCCAACAGAGCACGTAAAAAAGCTATGTTTATATATGCTTTGTTCCCTTTATTAGTGCTTTCAGCTCAAAAAATGGGAGGATATAATATGTGGTTTGCGGTGATTATTATCGGTATTGCTGCATCAGCACATCAGGCATGGTCGGCAAATATTTTCACAACCGTTTCCGATATGTTTCCAAAACGTGCAATTGCTTCGGTAACAGGTATTGGGGGTATGGCCGGGGCCGTTGGTGGAATCATGATTGCTAAAGCTGCCGGTTTATTGTTCGACCATTACAAAGCCCTTGGAGATATTAAAATCGGATATGGAATCATGTTTATGATTTGTGCTACTGCATACATTATTGCATGGCTGGTTATGCACGCACTGGTTCCAAAATTTAAAAAGATTGATCTTGAGGCATAAGTCATAAAGAAAGATATATTTGATATAAAACAAAGAAGCAGGTCAAAAACCTGCTTCTTTGTTTTTGGCCAATTCTTTCACCTTGTCCCAAATGCCATCGTCAACAGGAATGCCCAACTCCAAATTTTCGTGTCGGGTTTTTAACGATTGTTCGCCGGGATAAAAAATCTCACCATTTTCAGTCGCCGGAACCGACGATTTAAGCTGCTCAACGGTTTCGTGCAATGCCTGATCTATGAATTCCTGTGTATTGATTTTTCGTGGATCGATTGCGATGAAAACCTGGCTACAGCTACCGCAACTGCCTTTGTCGGCTTTGTCAATTCCGGCAGTGGTATGCCCTCCGGAAAGTAACGCAGAAATCAGGTCGAGCATGACCGCAAAGCCTGAACCTTTCCAAAAACCCATCGGTAAAATCCGACGAGTTTCTTCTATTTCCCCAGGATTATCGGTGAGTTTTCCATCACGATCAAATCCGCCGGCATAAGGAAGCTTCTGATTCTTTAAACGGGTTGTCTGAAGTTTTCCATACGAATATTGCGACATGGCCATATCGAGTACCACGTGCCCTTCTTTTCGCGGAACAGCCATGATAAACGGGTTATTCCCAATGCCACCTGATTTGGCTCCCCATGCCGGCATACACGATTCGGTGTTGGTCCAGCAAATGCCGATAAATCCTTTTTCGGCAGCTTGCCAGCCGTAGGCGCCGCCACGCATCCAATGCGTTGTATTGTTGAGGCTGACCATCCCAAGTCCGCTTTTTTCGGCGATTTCGGTTGCCCGGTTCATCGCGAAAATGGCATTTAAAATTCCGGGTCCCAGGTTACCGTTATAGGTTTCCATCGAACCCAGATTTAGCTCAAAGGTTGGCTCTGCATTTACATCAACCCAACCTTTACCAATGTAATCTACAAACCGCTCTACCCGGTTCAATCCATGAGAATAAACACCGTCCATGCTCGATTCTGTATGGATTTGGGCACAAACGTCGGCTTTTTCTTCCGGCATACCGGCAATCAAAAAAGCTGACTTTATAGTGGCTTTCATTTCGTCAAATGGGATTCTGGTCATGGGAATGAGTATTGATGATTAACTAAAGGCAAATTATTTTACTTTTCGTTCCGGAACACCTTCCCAGGTCATTTTAATGGGTTGGATGGTGCCATCCGGATTAAAATACATGCGGTCAACACACACTACGCGGTGATCGCGTCCTTTGTTTGGAATAGGGCGGCGATGATAGAAAGCATACCAGTCGTCGGTTCCCGGAACATTCACTACCGAATGATGTCCGGCTCCAGTCGCAATTGCAGGATCAGATTGCAAAACGATATCCAGTTTTTTGAATGGGCCAAAGGGCGAATCGGCAATGCCGTAGGCTACTTGATAAGTATCGTTTGTCCAACCGCCTTCCGACCACATGAGGTAATATTTGCCATTACGGATAAACATGATCGGCCCTTCTACATAACCTTCCGGAGTAATTTCTTTCACTGTATTTCCGTCAGGATATGGAACGAGCCCGGTAAAATCGTTGTTGAGTTTAGCAATGTTGCAATGCCCCCAACCGCCATAAATAATGTAGTACTGTCCGTCTTTGTCATGAAAAACAAATTGGTCGATGGGCTGGGCTTTGTTGTAAAACTCCTGAATCAGAGGTTTGCCCAGGTAATCGCGGAACGGACCTTCGGGTTTTGATGCAATGCCAATTCCGATTCCTCCGATTTTATTGTCGGCGGCCACATACCCACCGCGGAAAGGAGCCTGAATGTCGTTGGCTGAGAAGAACAGGTAATAATTTGCATCTTTTTTGACAATACAAGGTGCCCACATGGCCCGATTAGCCCACTTTACAGCAGAAGTATCGATGATGCGCGAATATTTTTTCCAATGTACCAGATCTTCAGAGGAAATGGCGTCAAGAAATACCTGCTCTTCGTATTTGGCCGAATAGGTTGGGTAAACCCAAAAGGTATTGTCGAAGATTACCCCTTCCGGGTCGGCGTACCATCCTTCCATAATGGGATTGCCAGAAGTTTTAATCTGCTTTTTAGTTACAGCGCAGCTACCGGTTAATAAACTGATTACCAGAAGCAGAATGAACTGAAATTTAGTCATGTTTAATTAACTCCTTTAACCTTCATCTTCAGAGTATAAACTGAAGTGCGTGCAGTAATGAATAATATATTTCTTTTTTTTCCACCGAAACAAACATTCGAAGGTTGTTCAGGTACTTCTATTTTGGCAATGTTTTCGCCCTTTGAATTGAATACAGACACCACTTTGTTCGTCAGGTAAACATTTTCTTGTTGGTCAATGGTCATTCCGTCAGAGCCTTCGGGCGCAAAAAATGTTTTGTTGGTCAGCGTTCCGTCGGGTTGGATATCGTATTTCCAGATTTTCCGGTCGTTGATGTCACTCACATAAAGGGTTTTGCCGTCCGGAGTTCCAATCAGCCCGTTGGGTTGTTTGTAGTCGTCAATTACCCGAATCACTTTTCCTTCAGGATTGAGGTAATAAACACCCCGCGTATCCTGAACTTCTTTGCGGCCCGGTTCCCAGTAGTCGCGGGCATAAAACGGATCACTAAAATAGATGCCGCCGTTGGGAGCAATCCACAAATCGTTGGGCGCGTTCAGGGGTTGGCCGTTGTAGTTTTCGGCAATCGTTTTCATTTTCCCTTTCATGTCGAAAATTACCAACCGGTTATGCAAATCGGCGCAGGCAACCAGTTCACCTTTCTTATTGAAATAGGTTCCGTTTGACCGTTCGCAGGGTTGCAAAAAAGTAGTTATACGATTGTCCTTTTCGCTCCATACATCAATCTTGTCGTTTGGCTGATCGGTGAAAAACACGCGGCCATCAGGAGCAACCGATGGACCTTCGGTAAATTTGTATCCGCCTCCGGCTTTGATTACCTTAGCATCCTGAGCAATCAGTTGACCCTTGTTTTGATTTTCCTGGCAAACTCCTGAAAATCCGATTACTAATAAAAGTATAGCTGCTGAGAATCTTGACATTGTTTGGTTTATTTAGCAGGTTAATTCGTATTTATTCTATTTTTGCGAATTCAAAACTTTAAAGGTATAATTCGCTTCCAAAAAATTCAATTTTTATCATGATAAAATACCTAGGCCTGTTAATCTTCTTCATGTCACTACTTATCTTAAATGGATTTGGGCAGACGGGTAACTATGAAACTTACCTATGGAATAATACCGGTATTAACTATTCCTTGGATGATAAAACTGAATTTGTTCTAACGAATAAAGATCATTTCAATGTTCAGATCGGGCGTCTTGATTATTTTCATTTCGATTTAGCGGGTTATCGTAAATTAACGGATCATTTTTCTTTGGGCCTTGGTCTTCGATTAAATGAGACTTACAAATCGGGGACGTGGAATCGCGGTGGTGCCTATATGTTTTATGGAGTCTATTTCGGTAGTCCAGAAAATATTAAAATACGGTTTGCCAATCGTGTTGCCATTAGAACCTTTCAGATTTCTGAAACCCAATATACTTTTGATAACATTACCAATGTAGATTTTTTTGCCCGTTCAGTCAGTAAATGGCCCAAGCCCTATTTAATGGATGAAATATTTACCAATATGGGTTACCGAAAAATTCAGACTATCCGATTGTACGGCGGATTGCACATGTTAAAATTTAAAAATTTGGGTGTCGATTTTTATTATTGTTTCCAGAAAACAAGACCCAATTGGGTGTGGAAAGACTATAATATTATTGGAATCAATACTAAATTCAGGATATAACATACCCTTGCTTTTTATGAATAGTTGTACGAGCCCAAACTTCTTATTAATCTCTCTTTTTGATCAGGTATTTGGTGTATAAAATCGAAACGGTAATTGAAATTACAGCCAGAAGGAGAAATACCAAAACCCTGAACCCAATATCAATATCCGACAGATCAATAAAAATTAACTTGATCCCGGAGGCGATTAAAGCAGCAATTGCCAGCCAACGGTATTTGAAGTTATTAATCAGCCTTCCAACCAGAAAAAATAACAATGCAGCTACAATCCACGAAACAGTAATGTAGTCAGGTGGAAAGGCGTAATAGAAGGCAAAAAGTGTCATTACAAAACCGAAAAAAAGGTAAAGATTCCTGATTAATTCGGTTTTGATGTTTAATCGTTCCTTTTTCCAGTTGATGATTCTCGCAGTAACCAGAGCCACCAACATAAACGAGAAGTTGGTCGGATTGTGTCTTTCCGGAGATGCCAGATAAATCAGTAATAAAACCAGGAATAAAACGGTATTCATGACCACAATAAACCGCGACCGGAACCAAAGAGCTATCGATACCACCAGAAAACTCTGTACCGCCAACAACATATAGGCTTTAGGGAAAAGAAGGAGTCCGTATATGGTAACGCTCATGGCTAAAAATCCATACAACGCATACATGGATGCGGTAATTTTCAGGGCTGAACGAGACTGCAGTATTATAGAGTAGGCCAGACAGGAAAGAGCCAGTACACCGAATATTGTGACATAGGTGTTACTGAAATAGGTAACTACGGTTAAGGCCAAAATGGATGAAAAAATAAATCCGTTTAAGACTATTGAAGACAGGATGAAGTCGTCGGATACGTTTTCCTTTTGAGGTAGAATTGCCAGTAACGAGATAACCAATCCAGTTGCAAGCAGGCCATAATATCCATTTCCGGGAGATTTAATAAATTCAAGAGGATTTCCGGCAAAAGGGCTATTTAGCAGCCAGTTCAAATGCCCGAGGTAAACCAGAAAAATAAAAATGAATACAAGCTTTAACCATCCAAACCTATAATAGAGCAGAACCGAAAGCAAAGCAACCACGGTAGTAATTGCGGCTGCAAAAGAAGGCCAATGGCTGATCATTCCTGAAAATAACATCATCAACAGGACCATGCTTGTCATAAGCTGAGATTTCCTTTGAAAGGCCAGATAAAAAAGAATTCCGGGAACAACAAGCAAAATTAAATGCCCTAAGAAACTGCTTTTGATGAGCGGTTCAGCCTGAAAAAAGTGCAGTTTCATGACCAAATAGAACAACAACAAATTACCGGTGTAGGCAAAAAGTCTGGAAAGGTAAGGAAGTGATTTTTTGGTCAAATAAGCGCCGGAATATATCGCTGCAACAGAAAAGAATCCTGTTAAGGCTGAAATTACGGGCATTCCGGAGTTCTGTAAATACTGGACCAGAAACGATATTCCAAAAAGCAATACAATGTTTCCCAGCCAGGCCATTCCATACTCTCCAATCCTGAATTCAATAGAGTCATCGGATTTGGTTGAAAAATTCAATTCAAAGTCATCATCTGGCTGGGCTGAATCTGTTGGCGAGGATTGACTTTGTCTCCATTCTTTGATGTCGAGCGTAGCTTCCATCAGATTAATCCGGTCCTTTAAGGACTGTATTTCTTCCCGAATAACTTTTATTTCATATGATTCAGATTTTTCTGTTTGCATAATAATCTTCTCCATTTTAAACGACTCAGTAAAACCTGTCCTGACTTAAATATTCAGTAAATAATCAAACTATTTCTTCGGCATGTTTTTTCCAGGGTGGTATTAGCCAAAGGAAAAATGACAAGATCAGAAATGGCAGGATAATCCAGACCAATGTCATTAAATATCCTTCCATTCCGATTAAGCCTATCTTGAAACTGGTGAATCCCAGAAAACTCTTTGAAAAAAGCTGACCACCAATGACCACGTTCCAGCGCATAAAAAATATGCCCATCAGTACAAGCAGGCTCGACATCAGGTAAAGTGGTTTCCGTATTTTTTCACTGGGCTTTCGAATACGGAAAATCCCAAGAGTTACAATGGGTACAATGGTGCCAAGCAATCCCTGCAAAATGAATAGGGTATAGGTGAGTTTCCCGGTTACAAGCAAATGAAGAATTTCGAATGATTCTTCGGCTTCGTAAATACGGTGGACCTGGTCGAGCGATTCAAGGGTAAAATCAAGGACTAAAACATAGAAAAGATATTTGCCCACCTCGTCCAGGCAATTCATATCAATTTTTACTTTCCTGATCCAGGATACCGCCATGTATAAAAACATGACCAACGCAATACCTGAAACCATGGCCGAGAAAAGGAAAATGACCGGCATCAGTACGGTTGACCACCAGGGATTTGCTTTGATTGAACCAAAAATAAAACCAACATACCCATGTAATAGAAATGCTGAGGGAATACCAACTACGGTGATAATATACCCAAGTTTTTCGTCCCATGCCACTGTTTTCGGCGATAAATCAGTCACTCCAAGGGTGAGAATTTTAAAAATCCTTCGGAGAATTCCTTTTTTCTCCCGCGACCAAAGAACAAGATCGCGGCGGTAATCGAACCAAATTTCGAGTAAAAGAACGACCATCAGGTACCAAAGGTATATAAATCCAAAAATGGCCATGGCCGATTTCCCTTGTGGGGTCGTCATAATTTCATAAGCCCTGAAGGGATGTCCGAGATGTGAAACAAGAGGTAAAATAGCGACAATCAAAAAGGCCAGTGCGGTCAAAAGAGCAAGGTGATAGGTCGGTTTAAGAACTTCCACTTTAAAAACACGTTCGAGCGAAGCCAGAATAAAAGCGCCTGCCACCAATCCGGTAATATAAGGGTAAAGAACGATCAGGATGCTCCAGTGAAGTTCAATTTCATTGGGGTAAATATACCCGTCAACCTGTTTGAGCATTTCATATAAATGTTCCATATTATCGTACCTCCGCGCTTAGTCCGTTATAAAATAATTTTGAACCCGTATTCAAATTGGGTTTTAATACATGGCAGTTATGCTCCTTAAGGAATTTGTGCATCACTCCATTCTTATCATTTAAATCGCCATAAATCCTGGCTCCCGTCGGACAAACTTCGAAACAGGCCGGGTTTAATCCTTTCGTTATCCTGTGGTAACAAAGGGTGCATTTGTCAGCCGTCTTTTTTTCAGGATGGAGGTAGCGGCAACCATAAGGGCAGGCCTGAATACAGTACCGGCATCCGATGCAATATTTATCGTCAACAAGTACAACACCTTCAGGGCTATCAAAAGTTGCTCCAACCGGACAAACCTGGACACAGGGCGATTTTTCGCAATGGTTGCACATTTTGGGAACGGAAAACGTCTTGAATATTTCTTCGTCAGGAACACTTTGTTTTTGACCATCGATACCACCGTTTGGTGATTCAACTTTCAGCGTGCCATCATTTTTCAGGATGTATTGCTCCACCCACGACCGGTAATAGAACGGCTCTTTGGGAACATCATTTTCCGATTTGCAGGCTTTGGCGCACATTCCGCAACCAATGCATTTTTCAATGTCGATGCCAATAGCATACCACGGCTTGGATTTGTCTGGCTGGTTTGCTGCAAAAATCATAGCCGTAAATGGTTGGCTTGCCGAACTTGCCAGAAGGGTTCCTGCCAGAACTGCCGACTTTCTTAAAAAGTTCCGTCTCGTTTCGTTTACTCTTTCATTTCCCATACGGCATGTGGATTATGACAATCGATACAATTTTCCTTTTCAATGTTGTGGACTTTTATATCGATCTGGTGAATAACTTCAGTTCTGCGTGCTGCATTAAAACTGTGGCACCTTCCACAAAATTCCCTGGTTCCGGGTTTTTCAAGCTTGTTATTTTCAGGGTCATCAGCATGTTTTGCACCCGGTCCATGACAAACTTCGCATGTTAATCCTGAATGAAGATCGGAACTTAATTTTGCTGCTTCAGTATCGTGGCAATCCACACAAACTGATTTTCCGGCATAATGAATGGGAAGTGCAGCAATTTCATCCATCGAATTAGCACGGTAGTGTCCGTATTTTCCAAATGATTCGGGTATCAAAAAATGCCGGGCAACGAGGAAGAGGCAAATGAAAACTGCCAAAAGCGGAAGCAAGGTCTTAAGCTGTGGAGGCATAATTTCACATTTTTAGAATTAGGCATTCTCAAATGTATGAATTAAAACCTCCTGAAATTTTGAAAGAGAATGATATAAGTCAATGATAATGAAGATATTTGGCAGATAATTATTGAATTATGAAATAAATAAGTCTAATAGAAGATTCAACTTTTACAATCAAATCTGATCATTTATTTATTCCTCACCTGAAAGTACAACTGAGTATTGAATTGTTTTGTAAATTTCTGAATTGATATAATAATAAGTTGAGTACTGATTTTTATAGCTGTGATTTGTTAATAATTCCAAACCAATCCGATGAAAGTGAACAACATATTAAAATAACCCTACTTTTGTAGAACATTTTTTCGGCTTTATACGTTCGTGAGATAAATGAAGAAGCTGTTTTCCATATCATTGGCATTGATCATGTTGCTTTCGGGGCTGCAACTCACCATTTCGATGCATTACTGCGGTGGTGAACTTGCCGATTCAAAAGTGTCTTTAGTTGGACATGTAGCATCGTGCGGTATGGAAAGTGGGACTGATGGTTGCACGCAACCAATTACCATTGGAGCGGCAAGTTGTTGCCAAAACAGTATATCTGTTTATGAAGTCGATCACAACTACTCTCCTTCGTTTACCGGATTCAAAGCATTTTCTCAAACAATTTTGCAGGTATTTACTATTCCTGCAAATAATACACTTCATTCGTTAACACCGGTTAATCAGCTTTATTCAGATGCCAGCCCACCGGGTTTTCTGCTGGCAAGTGCCGTAAGCCTGCCCAAAATATGCGTTTTCCGTATTTGATGTTTTCCTTATAAACACGAAGAGCACTAAGGTTTTTCACGAAGGACACTAAGAATTTAATTTTCTGACGTTGTGTACTTTGTGGTTTCTTCGAGCACTTTGTGGTTAAACTTTTCTTTTATTAAAAAACATCAAATACAAAATATCATGAAAACTGTAAAAATCATTATTGTAGCCGTCCTGGCGATCGTTATCACTTCAACTGTTTATTCCCAGTCAGTAACTACCAAAACTGAAACCATCAAAGTCTCTGGCAATTGCGACATGTGCAAAGCCCGCATCGAAAAAGCTGCAAAAATTGATGGCGTAAGCAAAGCCGAATGGAGCAAAAAGGACAAAACTCTCGCCGCAACATTCGATCCTGCCAAAACGAACATAGACGAGATTGGTAAAAAAGTAGCTGCCGCAGGTCATGATACCGAAAAGGCGAAAGCTGACGATAAAGTTTACGCAAAACTGCCTGGTTGCTGCCAATACCGGTAAAGGCAGCCCCCTAAATCCCCCGAAGGGGGACTTGGGGTTTCTACAAATTCAGAAAAATATTTTCAAAAATCTGATTTCAAGACTTCTCATTGCCCAAACTCCCTTCCCTTTTGGGGAAGGGTTGGGGATGGGGCTAACACTTTTTCAACATGTTTAACCAACTTGTCAAATATTTTCTCGAAAACAGGCTGATTACCTATTTATTCCTGATCTCATTTGTGGTTCTGGGGATGGTTTTCATGCCGTTCAACTGGAAGTCCGAATTTTTTCCACGCGATCCGATTTCGGTCGATGCCATTCCTGATATTGGTGAAAACCAGCAAATTGTAGCTACCGAATGGATGGGGCGTTCACCGAAAGACATTCAGGATCAGGTAACTTATCCGTTAACTACGGCTTTGCTGGGTATTCCTGGTGTGCAAACCATCCGCAGCACCTCCATGTTTGGGATGTCGTTTATCTACATCATTTTTAAAGATAATGTAGAATTCTATTGGAGCCGCTCGCGAATTCTCGAAAAACTCAATTCACTCCCATCAGGTACTTTGCCTTCCGGAGTGCAACCAACCTTAGGACCCGATGCTACTGCGCTTGGGCAAATTTACTGGTACACCCTCGAAGGCCGCAATCCTCAAACCGGGCAACCTAACGGTGGCTGGGATCCCCAGGAATTGCGCACCATTCAGGATTTCTACGTCAAATATGGATTGACCACTGCCGAAGGAGTTTCAGAAGTGGCATCAGTGGGCGGTTTCATTAAAGAATACCAAATCGATCTCAATCCTGAAGCGCTGAAGGCGTTCAATGTTTCGGCCATGGATGTGATGAACGCCGTGCGCAAAAGCAACCTCGACATAGGTGCTGAAACCATTGAACTGAACAATGTGGAATACATTATTCGTGGATTGGGCTACGTCAAAAATTTGGATGACCTCGAAATTTCGGTAGTTGCTGTCCGGAATAATGTTCCCGTGCGCATCAAAGATGTGGCGAATGTGGCATTTGGTCCGGCAACACGTCGTGGCGGTTTGGACAAAGCTGGTTCCGAGGCTGTTGGTGCAGTTGTTGTTGCCCGTTACGGTTCCAATCCGATGGATGTGATCAACAATGTCAAGGACAAAATAAAGGAACTGGAGGCCGGAATGCCCCAAAAGACTTTGCCCGATGGAACCATTTCAAAAGTAACCATTGTCCCGTTTTACGACCGCACCGGACTCATCAAGGAAACTATCGGCACACTCGAATCGGCTCTTTCGCACGAAATTCTTATCAGCATTATCGTTATTATTGTGCTGGTCATGAACATGAGGGCATCGCTCATTGTGGCCGGACTACTTCCCATTGGTGTATTAATGACTTTTATCCTGATGCGGCTTTTCGGAATAGAAGCGAATGTTGTTGCCTTATCAGGTATTGCTATTGCAATTGGTGTTATGGTCGATATCGGAATTGTGGATGTGGAGAATATTCTCCGGCACCTCGAAATGCCTGAAAATAAAGGGATACGAGGGAAGAAACTAATGTCAGTTATCTATCAGGCAACTACCGAAGTGCGTGCTGCGGTGGTAACATCCATTGCTACAACCATCGTCAGCTTTCTGCCCGTTTTTGCCATGCAGGCCGCCGAAGGAAAGTTGTTTCATCCGCTGGCCTTTACCAAGACTTTTGCCCTGATTGCTGCCTTCATCCTTGGAATTGTTGTACTACCAACTCTAACACATGTCTTCTTCAATATTAGTTTCGATCGTCGTAAGATCAGCCGGATATGGAACGGTGGTTTAATTGTTGCCGGCATCCTGTTTGTCATTCTTTGGCAAGTCTGGCCTGCGTTGGCATTGGTTGCAATAGGAGTCAACAATTTGCTTGACGACCGCTGGCCGGAACACCGGAAAGAATTTCCAAACTACATCAACATTGCGATTACGGTGTTGGTGGCTGCGTGGTACCTTACCATTGAGTGGCTTCCTTTAGGGGCACACAACAGTGCTTTCGTAAACTACCTTTTCGTAGGCGGTATTATCGCAGTGATTCTTGCCGCATTGATGTCGATGGTTCATTTTTATGAAGAAATCATGCGATGGGCGCTCGAAAACAAATGGAAATTCCTGATGATTCCCGCAATCACCCTATTATTCGGACTGCTAGCGTGGCAGGGTTTCGACAGAACTTTCGGCGTTGTAGCAACAAGCGCTGAAAAAGTGGGTTGGAAAAACATCAGACAGACATCTTTCTGGCAAGCTCCTGAAAAGCTGTTTCCCGGAACAGGGAAGGAATTTATGCCTTCCCTAAACGAAGGTTCATTCTTGTTGATGCCAACCAGTATGCCGCACTCCGGAATTCAGAAAAATCTCGAATACATTGAAACTTTAGATAAACGGCTTTCTGCCATTCCTGAAGTGGAAGTGGCGGTGGGCAAATGGGGCCGCGTTAATTCGGCGCTCGACCCGGCGCCTGTGCAGATGTTTGAAAATACGATCAATTACCGTTCGGAATTTATTCTCGACGAAAACGGTCATCGAATGGCATTTAAAGTGGATCGGGATGGAAGTTATATCCTGAAAAGCGGATCGAAATACAATTTAGAAAAGGAAGGGTTCAAGGTCATTCCTTCTGATAGCCTGATTCCGGATAAAAATGGCGAATATTTCCGCCAGTGGCGGCCTGAAATCAAAAAGCCCAACGACATTTGGAACGAAATCGTGAAAGTGACTAACATTCCAGGACTGACTTCAGCGCCGAAATTGCAACCGATTGAGACACGTTTGGTGATGCTTTCAACCGGAATGCGTGCACCGATGGGATTAAAAGTATATGGTCCCGATCTGGATGCGATTGAAAAAGGAGGAATGCAGCTTGAGCAGGCTTTGAAAGAGGTTCCATCCATCAAAGGTTCGTCGGTATTCTATGACCGTGCTGTGGGTGCTCCTTACCTAGAAATTAAGCTGAACCGTGAAGCAATGGCGCGATATGGGATGAGTGTCAGCGACGTGCAGGAAGTTCTGTCGGTGGCAGTTGGCGGTATGGCGCTTTCATCGTCTGTCGAAGGGCGTGAACGCTTCCCGATCCGGGTACGTTATGCCCGTGAATTGCGCGATAATCCTGACGATATCAAACGCATTCTGATTCCTGCTATGAACAGCGTTCAGATTCCGTTGAGCGAAATTGCAGATATTGATTATACCCGGGGAGCACAGATGATACGCAGCGAAAATACCTTCCTGAATGGTTATGTGATTTTCGACAAGAATGAAGGCAAAGCTGAAGTGGATGTTGTTGAAGAAGCGAGCAAAGTTCTGGCGCAAAAAATGAGTTCAGGTTCGCTTGTTTTGCCTTCCGGAGTATCGTATAAATTTGCCGGAAATTACGAACATCAAATGAGGGCTACCAAACGTTTGGCAATCGTTATCCCGGTCAGTTTGCTCCTGATTTTGCTGTTGCTTTATTTTCAATTCAGGACAGTTATTGCTTCATTTATACACTTTTCAGGAGTTTTTGTAGCTTTTGCCGGTGGTTTTATTATGCTTTGGTTATATGGTCAGGATTGGTTTTTGAATTTTTCAGTAGCAGGAATCAATCTCCGTGATCTCTTTCAAATGCATACCATTAATTTGAGTGTGGCCGTTTGGGTTGGTTTTATTGCCCTCTTCGGAATTGCCACCAACGATGGCGTGATCATGGGAACCTACATTCACCAAGTCTTTGAAGATCGGCATCCTGCAACGATTCACGAAGTTCGCGAGGCCGTTGTGACTGCCGGAATGAAACGTGTACGACCAGCCATGATGACAACGGCTGTAGCAGTAATTGCGCTTTTACCCGTTTTGTCGTCCTCCGGAAAAGGCTCCGACATCATGATACCTATGGCTATTCCGATGTTTGGCGGTATGGTTATTCAGGTGATGACCGTGTTTGTTGTCCCGATGTTTCAGTCGATGTGGCGGGAAAACGCAGTAAAAAAAATCCAAAATCCGACGCAAGATGAAAATATATAAGTCTCTTACCCTGCAAGGGTATAATTTGAATAACCACCGGTGTAACCGGTGGAAAGGAATCTCACACGAACTTACAGCCCTGAAGGGGCTGAATATGATATCAATAATTAATTCAACCCCGACAGGGTTGATAGACATTCGTGCTATTTTCCGTGGGTTTCACCCACGGTTATTGAGATTGAGTCCTTTCAGGACTTTAAGATTGATACAATTTATTGCAATCATTCTCTTTTTGCTTCCGGCAGAAAGAATACATGCACAGGATTCTCTATCTGCTTATCTGGAACTGGCGGCCAAAAACAATCCGTCCGTTCTGCAGAAATTTTCCGAATACGAGGCTGCCCTGCAAAAAGTACCCCAGGTTTCCAGTTTGCCCGATCCGGAGCTGAATGTAGGAGTTTTCCTCAGTCCTATGGAACTGGTAGCCGGAAAACAGGTTGCTGATATCCGTCTGATGCAGATGTTCCCATGGTTTGGTGTGCTGAAGAATGCCAAAGACGAGATGAGCCTGATGGCTAAGGCGAAATTCGAATCGTTCCGCGAAACCAAATTACAGTTGTTCTACGATGTTCAACGCACTTGGAATGAGTTGCAGAAAGTTCAGCAATCGATCCGGATTAATGAGAAAAACCTTGAAATCCTGCATTCGCTCGAACGGCTTTCTCTGGTGAAATTTAAAGCAGCTTCAGCAAGCGGAGGTGTACCTTCCGGAGGTTCAGGTTCATCCGGAAATTCAGGTTCACCTGCATCAGTTTCATCCGGAATGAATGGCATGGGAGGTAATACAGGAGTCTCTGCGCCACCGTCTTCGGCAGCCATGCAAGCCAGTCCAATGGCAGCGTCGGGTGGTTCGGGTTTGGCCGATATCTACCGGATTCAGATGGAAACCGGCGAATTGGAAAACAGCATTGCCTTACTAAAAAATCAGGAACAGACCATTGCTGCCCGGTTTAATAATTACCTGAACCGGCAACCACTTTCGACTGTAACGTTGCCTGAAAAGCTTGATGCAGATTCTCTTGGATATACGCTTTCAGCCGTTTCTGATAGTATGCTCGATCACAGTCCGATGCTGGGAATGCTTGCATACGAGCAGCAATCGCTGGAAGCTCGCAAAACGATGGTTACGAAAATGGGCTACCCGATGGTTGGTTTGGGATTAAATTATTCGCTGATTAAGCAAGATCCATTAGCGATGGCTCCAGACATGAATGGTGTTGATATGATTATGCCGATGGTGACGGTTACTTTACCCATATACCGAAAGAAATACAAAGCCATGCAGAAAGAAGTTGAACTGATGAAAACAGCGAATAAGCAAGGCTATCAGGCAACTTCCAATTCGTTGCAGACGGAATATTACGAAGCCATTCAGCTTTATCAGGATGCCAGGCGAAGGATGAAACTCTACGATAATCAGCACGAACTGGCCGAAAAATCGCTCAGTATTCTTCAGAAAAGCTTCTCTGCATCAGGTTCCGGGTTGACAGATGTTCTTCGAATCAGGCAGCAAACACTCGATTATGAGTTGAAGAAAATTGAAGCTATTTCGGATAACAACACGGCAATTGCCTGGTTAAAACGCCTGATGACTCATTCACAAATACAGTAAAAATGAATTCATTTTCAGCACATATCGACTTGCTTATTGAACCCATTTCGGGGTTCCAGGCGATTGCTATTTTCTTACCCCGCATTTCGTACGAGGTCATCAATATTAAACCACATTCGTGGTTAGAAACGCAATTTGATAAATCCTGAAAGGATTTAATATTATTGACCGCGGGTGAAACCCGTGGATAAACAGACAATAAAAGCTGAACCCCGAAATGGGTTCAATAACAAACAAGTTAGTTATGAATAAATTATTTTCAAATCAATACGTTCGCAGCGGTTTATTTGTCGTGATCGGACTGTTTATTGGCTGGGCTGTTTTTCATTCTTCGGAAAAAGCAGAGGAAAGCCACAATCATTCAGCAGAAGAAAAAAAAGCTGAGATTTGGACCTGTTCCATGCACCCACAAATCCGGATGGATAAACCCGGGAAATGCCCCATTTGCGCGATGGACCTGATTCCACTCATGCAAAGTGGTACATCAGAGATGGATCCGGGAGCTGTACACTTAACCAAAGAATCGGCTGAGCTGGCCAATGTATTGACCACGATCGTCAGCACTCAGAATCCAGTTAAAGAACTTCGTTTGTATGGAAAAGTACAGGCAGACGAACGTTTGCTGCAAAATCAGGTGGCCTATATTCCCGGTCGAATTGAAAAGCTAATGGTCAATTTTACTGGTGAGATGGTGCGAAAAGGCCAGCCTTTGGCGCTCATTTATTCTCCGGAATTGGTTACAGCACAGCAGGAATTGCTCGAAACTGCAAAATCAAAGCAATTACAACCCGAAATTTATGAAGCCGCCAAAGAAAAACTTCATCAATGGAAGTTAACCGATCGTCAAATTTCAGAAATCGAAAATTCGGGAAAAGTACAGGCCAACATGGAAGTTGAATCGACTGCCAGCGGGATTGTTACTGCCCGACGTGTCAACAACGGTGACTATGTCAGCCAGGGATCGGTACTCTACGAAGTTTCTGATCTTTCACGTGTTTGGGTGTTGTTCGATGCTTACGAAAGCGATCTTCCTTTCCTAAAAAAAGGTGACAAAGTGGAATTTTCGATTCAGGCATTGCCCGGGACATCATACTCCGGCACGATCATGTTTATCGATCCGGTGATTGATCCGGTGAATCGTGTAGCTAAAATCAGGATAGAAATGAGCAATCCGGGGGCAAAGCTCAAACCCGAAATGTTTGCAACAGGCATCGTAAAATCGAATCTGGCCGAGTTTAAAGATAAGCTTGTCATTCCACGTTCGGCAGTACTGTGGACGGGCAAACGCTCCATCGTTTACGTGAAACAATCCGGCGAAGAACCTGTTTTCAAAATCCGGGAGATAGAATTGGGGCCACAACTGGGAAACAGTTACATAGTAACCGATGGTTTGCAAGATGGCGAGGAAATTGTCACTCAGGGAGCTTTCAGTGTTGACGCTGCCGCCCAATTGGAAGGTAAACCCAGCATGATGAACTCCACTTCAGAGAGTGAGGGCTTCACACAAAGTGAAACCCTCATTAAGCAACAAATTAAAGTTTCCGGCAATTGCGAAATGTGCAAAGACCGGATTGAAACGGCCGCCAAATCGGTTTCCGGGGTGAGTTCGGCTGATTGGAATTCCGAAACAAAAATGCTGTATGTTCATTTCGACGGAGCCAAAACGAATTCAGATGCCGTTCAGAAAGTCATTGCAAAAGTTGGTCACGATACCGAAAAATATAAAGCTCCGGATAATGTTTACAAAGAGCTTCCAGAATGTTGTTTGTACCGGAAATAATATAATTAAAACAGGATGTTTTGTAGAAAGGATTTCATCTCTTTTTTGAAAGATGAAATCCCTGAAAAATTCATCTTGTTTGCCTTTGAAGTTTGTCTTTGTAAAAAAATAGTCAACGAATTCGCGGTAATCAGAAAATAATCACTGATCCCTGACGCAACGAACAGAATATCCACAGTATTTGTATGAAATACCCCTTGAACAAGAACTGCTTTCGTGGTGCATGTACCACATATTGGCCCAGTCTGCATCTACAGAATGAGAACTCCACCAATAACCCCATTTACCGTCAAACCAGAAGGTGTGGTTTACGCCCGTGACGGATTTACGTTCGCCTCCCGGAAGGGCTGTAAAACCAGTTTGGTTGGCTGCGCCTGTGTTTGGGCTCTCCCAGTGCGTTGTCCCGGTTTCTTTTAGTTTGCCCCCGGCCACCTCCTGCCCGCCTAAAAAGTCGGTTAAAGTTGTCCATTCTGTTTTACTTGCCACATGCCAGCCTGCCGGCGCGATATTGCGGATGTCGTTTACCGCATACCAATTGTATAAACGGCCATATGTGCCCGCGATGCTTCCGTCGTTATTGTTGTTACAATATGCCCCGGTTGTCAAACCGGCCCATTCCGCATCGCCCGTAACATTAGGGATAAGGTCGCCGTTGCGGTATTTGGTGGTTTTAAGGTTTTCAACCATCCAAACCTGTGTCCCAATGGTAACGGTATGATATACATTGCCATCGATGTCGGTTACGGTTTCTTCACCATCATTTGGTTCTTTTACAGTAATATAATTCGTTATTTTTTTTGTGTTATCCCCATAATTGTTGGTAGCTTTTAACGAAACCGTGAAAGTACCGGCAGTATTATATGTTTTCGATGGATTTTGTCCGGTGCTGGTGCTGCCATCGCCAAAATCCCAAAGCCAACTTGTTGGAGAGTTGGTCGATTTGTCGGTAAACTCAATAGATTCTCCTTTGGATACATTCGTCTTTGATGCCGTAAAGTCGGCTTCAGGAGGGAAACTGCCAGTTGGCGGCACAGAATCCCTGATACAGCGAACAGAAAAACCATACTCCTTGTAGTAGGTGCTATGGCTTAGATTGTTGGAATAACAGCTCAGTCCCCAGTACCAGGCAAATTCCGTAGTGTTGACCGTGGAACTCCACCAGCGACCCAGGTAGTCAATATCGCTGAAAATACCACCGCCGTATCGGGTACCGCCCGCAAGCGCCGAAAAACCACTTTTATTATTTAATGAAAGGTTGTTGCCAATCGCGCCAGTATTTGATGATGCATACCAGTTGGTTGTTGCTGCCAACGATTTGGCAATTTTATGTCCGGAGATTGTACCATCATAATTATAACCATTGGATATCAAAAAGTTTTCGAGTGTAGTCCATTCATCATCGGTGGGTAAATGCCAGCCCTTCGGCGCGATATTGCGGCTGTCGTTTACCGCGTACCAATTGTATAAACGGCCATATGTAACTGCGATGTTTTCGTCATTATTGTAGTTACAATATGCTCCGGTTGTCAAACCGGCCCATTCCGTATTATTGGTAACATTAGGAATAGGGTAGCCATTGCGGTATTTTGTGGTTTTAAGGTTTTCAACCATCCAAACCTGTGTGCCAATGGTAACGGTATGATATACATTGCCATCGATGTCGGTTACTGTATCTGCACTGTCAGCTGTTTCATTTACAGTAATATAATTAGCTATTGTTTTTGTATCATCCCCGTTATTGTTAGTAGCTTTTAACGTAACAGTGAAAGTACCGGCAGTATTATATGATTTAGATGGATTTTGTCCGGTGCTGGTACTGCCATCGCCAAAATCCCAAAGCCAACCGATTGGAGAGTTGGTCGATTTGTCGGTAAACTCAATAGATTCTCCTTTGGATACATTCGTCTTTGATGCCGTAAAGTCAGCTTCAGGATGTAAACTGCCAGTTGGCGGCACAGAGTCCCTGACACAACGAATATAAAATCCTTCTTTCCAATAGCTATCAGTCCTGTAAACGCTGTTGCCTAATTGACTTATACAACGATACCAAGTATAGCCTGGATTACCTGACTCAGAAGAAGTCCACCAATAAGCGGAGAACGTAATGGAATTGAATGTCCCGCCTTGACGGGCTCCTCCCGGTAGAACTGTAAAACCCGTTTCGTTGGTTGCGCAAGTGTCTGTACACGCCCAATGTGTTGTCCCGGTTTCTTTTAGTTTGCCCCCGGCCGCATCCTTTCCTCCTAAAAAGTTGGTTAAAGTTGTCCAATCAGCATCGCTTGCGACATGCCAGCCTGCCGGCGCAATATTGCGGCTGTCGTTTACTGCGTACCAATTGTATAAACGGCCATAGGTGTCCGCGATGTTTTCTTCATTATTGTAATTGCAATATGCCCCAGTTGTTAAACCGCCCCATTCCCATAAGATATCATCTGTCACATTAAGAAGAGGGTCACCATTACGGTATTTGGTGGTTTTAAGGTTTTCGGCCATCCAGATTTGTTCGCCGATCTTAACCGTTTTATAACTGTTGTTATCCTTGTCGGTACATTCATAAAAGGGTACTACGTACGTTTTTGACCCGGTCGGCGAACCTGTCAGAATGGTTGCATTTGCGCCTGAAAAAACAGTATATTGAATAATATCCCCTTCTGAACAGTTTAGTGTTGCGCCTGCCGGCAAAGGTTGCGTAACCTTTGTGCCGCTTTTTAACTGGTTTATTTCTGAAATTGAATTTTGTTCTTCAATACCAGCATACTGGATACGGACAGACCGATGGGTCAGACCGGTATAAACAACTTTAAAACTTTGGTCAGCATCACTTGTAACAACCGAAATATTATAAACTCCGGCGAAGGGGAACTTCAAAAGAAAGCGGTGTATCCCACGGGGCAAGCTTTGTACATTTTTTGTTAATAGTTGGCCTGAAACGCTGTAAATACGAAGTTCAACCGCCTGGTTACGTTCGGTCGAAAATACAAGGTTGGCTTCTTCCCTGGTTGGGTTTGGATAGACAGTCCTTGTTTTTTGTGCTTCCTGAAGCGGAGCAACCCCTGTTGGAGTAGTAATTAAAACAAGGGTTTCATTTCCTGATAGTTTTACTTTCTGGCCGGTATTCAGATTGGTAGCCAAAACACTGTCAATAGTGGCGCTTTTGTCTTCGGGTTGAAACGAAATATCCATATTTTGAGAAAATAACCCAAAAGTGAAGGATAAAAAAAAGGTCAGTATAAATAGTTTTTTCATGACGGGGATGTATTAGAATTGTTGATCTTTTTCAAAAGAAAAACGCCCCGGCAAAATGTATCAACCCGTTAATTTTTCACTATCTCTACATATATAAACATACCTGTCAGGGATAATCAAAAACAAAAAAGGTATCAAGAAATGGGAAAAGCATTGAGAAAATCCTACTCATAAAGAAATCTGCCACGATTAATTGACAAGCTTTTCTCACTGAATATCATTTTGTTCCTATCAAATTTACAACTTCTGGTGGCTAATTCCAAATAGATTAGAAGCGAAATATGAAAACTAATGAATACCGAATTATATGTTGGAATTAAGCAGGTTTCAAAAACCTTAAATGAACATACACATACAATATTTCATGTTCTCTAGCATCCAAATTCCATAGTATTGATGCCTTGAATTCAGAATTTTTTTGACATAAACAAAACCGAAAAACTTAAAGTGAACGGAAATTACGACTTATGCAACGCCCACTTCGAAAAAGCTGTTAAGTCGTTGATAGGATATCGGTGGCTGACTCGAAAATTGAAACAAAAATGCTGTATGTTCATTTCGACGGAGCCAAAACGAATTCAGATGCCGTTCAGAAAGTCATTGCAAAAGTTGGTCACGATACCGAAAAATATAAAGCTCCGGATAATGTTTACAAAGAGCTTCCAGAATGTTGTTTGTACCGGAAATAATAGATAATCCTTTAACGAAATGATCCGATGACCTTCATGTTTATCGGATCATTTTAGTTTTAACCCTGCAGGAAACTCCTGCTATTGTGCATTTGACATGGGAATTGTATAAATATTTAAAAAAAATGTGTAATATTTTTCGTACTCAGGAGGCTCATCTTTGTCAACTAAAATCTGCGGATGCAATGAGTTTTTAGCTCATTGACAGAAACCTCTAATGCTTTAAAGTTAAAAAGCAAAAACGTCATTTGATAAAATCGCTGGCGTATACTTAAGATCGAATGATCGGATTAAATATCGATAAAACAATTAAAACAGTTTAAACAATGAAAACAAAAATTTTGAGTATGGTTGCCCTTTTTATGTTTGGGGCATTGGCAGTTAGTGCTGCGAATAAAACAGAAAGTTTCAAAGTGTATGGAAACTGTGAAATGTGCAAAGCACGTATCGAAAAAGCGGCCAAGTCGGTTGATGGAGTGTCGGCAGCTGATTGGAACGTTGAAACTAAAATGATTGCACTGACCTTTGATGATTCAAAAACTGATGTGCATAAAGTTCAGGAGGCTATTGCAAAAGTTGGCCACGACACCGACATGCACAAGGCAACAGATGAAGCTTATAACAAAATAGCAGGTTGCTGTAAATATGAACGAGCCAAATCTGATAAGGAAAAGGTTGAGAAAGTGAAACCAGATCCAATGAAATAAGGAAAAATCTGATTTTGTTTGATTTATAATGCAGGTCCGGTGATTTCAAATCATCGGACCATTTTGTTTATAGGTTGGCCATTGCATTGAAAACTTTAAATCACCGGAAGTTGTTTATAGAGAACTTCCTGAGTGCCGCTCATACCGAAAATAACAAGCTGTTGATGGAAGAACATATTTTGCTAAAATCAAATATTTAAAACTTAAAGCAATGAATTACTACATCAGCAAAAAGATTGACGCCACGTTTGAACAGGCTATTGACGAGGTCAGAGAAGCACTGGGAATTCAAGGCTTTGGGGTGTTTTCTGAAACTAATATTCATGAAAAACTGAAAGAAAAACTGGATGTCAGTTTTAGAAAATATACCATACTTGGTGCATACAATTTGGCTTACGCTTACAAAGCGTTGCAAAATGGAGACAAAATTGGCACGCTGCTCCCGTGTAATGTAATTGTACAGGAATTGAAAAAAAATAAAATTGAAGTGGCTGCCATTGATCCGGTTACATCGATGTTGGCCATTGAAAACCCAAAACTTGCCAAAATTGCCGGGGAAATTAAAGTAAAACTCGAACGGGCCATTAAATCGTTACATACCGGAGTCGAATCTTTCGGGTTGGTTTAATGTAAAAAAAGACTCCGGAATAGAGAAGATCATCATAACATCATCTTCAGGAGGTTTGATCGTATTAAATTTAATTTTCATTGAAACACGGTAGAAATGAAGCTGGATGATTTACTTGATTATAACCCGATATTATTAGCGCTTTTTGCTACTCTGTTTACCTGGGCTGTAACCGCTTTGGGCGCTTCATTGGTTTTTTTCTTTAAAACAATTAACAAGAAGGTTCTCAACTCGATGCTTGGCTTTGCTGCAGGTGTTATGATTGCAGCCAGTTTCTGGTCGCTTCTGAAACCTGCAATCGAAATGGCTGAGGAGAATGGTTCCATTCCCTGGGTTCCGGCATTAGTTGGATTCCTCTCTGGAGGAGCTTTTTTGTTGCTGATAGATAAGATATTGCCTCATTTACATTACGGTCTTTCTATCGACAAAGCCGAAGGAATAAAAACATCGTGGCAACGAAGTATATTGCTGGTTCTAGCTATTACACTGCACAATATTCCTGAAGGATTAGCTGTGGGTGTTGCCTTTGGTGCTTTGGCTCACAATCCGGATTCAGGAGTTTTGGCAGGAGCCGTCGCTTTAGCCATCGGTATTGGGCTACAGAACTTTCCTGAAGGAGCTGCGGTTTCTATCCCATTGCGCCGCGAAGGGCTTTCCAGGTTCAAGTCGTTTATGTATGGTCAAATGTCAGGAATTGTTGAACCTGTTGCAGGAGTAATCGGGGCTGCGTTGGTTTTGCTGATCACTCCACTTCTTCCCTATGCTTTGGCATTTGCCGCCGGAGCGATGATATTTGTGGTTGTGGAAGAACTCATTCCTGAATCGCAAACAGGAAATGAAACCGATTTATCATCCATTGGGGCTATGATAGGATTTGCAACCATGATGGTTCTCGATGTTGCCCTTGGATAATTGTTATTTAATCCTGTTATTGCACTAAAAATAGTTGCAGCTCTAAAGTATAAAGTTGATGAATGTCACGGAAGAAAAACTATACCAAAAGGCTTATTTGTTAAGTCTGTTTACCATTATTTATAACCTTTTGGAAGGTATTATTTCCATGTTTTTAGGTTACGAAGACGAAACTCTGACTTTATTCGGATTTGGGGTCGACAGTTTTATTGAAGTCATGTCGGGCATTGGTATTGCAGTTATGATCAGCCGTATCAGGCAAAATCCTGCAAGCTCGAAGAGCGAGTTTGAAATCAAAGCCTTGAATATTACCGGAACAGCATTTTACTTGCTATCTGCCGGATTATTGGCGGGAATTATTCTATCCCTAATCAACAATCACAAGCCTGAAACAACTTTTTGGGGTGTCGTAATCTCGTTGGTTTCCATTGCCGTTATGGTTTGGCTGATGAATGCCAAGAAATCGACCGGTAAAAAATTGCATTCCGACCCCATTATTGCTGACGCCAATTGCACCAAAGTATGTGTGTACATGTCGGTAGTATTACTCGTTTCGAGCCTGATTTATGAATTTACCGGTTTTGCTTACGCTGATGTTATCGGAGCAGCCGGATTAATTTGGTTTTCCGTATCCGAAGGCAAAGAAGCCTTTGAAAAAGCAAAAGGGAAAAGTTGCGATTGTTGCTGCGACCACGATTCGGAATAAGTCACAGTAAAAATCAAACTGACGGTCTAACTCTTGAGGAATAAGGAAGCAGTTTTACACCACACGGAAGCAATTTCCGACTGTCGGAAATTGCTTCCGTGTGGTGTAAATTATCTTCGTAATGGTGAACTAAAGCGTCCAAACGATGAATAATAGGTTCGGATAAACGTTAAAAGTCACCGGTGTGGCGGACCAATGAAACGGAACTCCGAGTGTAAGGTCAGGACATGTGCGGTCCTTATTTTGCTTAAAAAAACCTGTTTTTTACTTATAATTGTACAACAATATGCGCTATTTCATCAAAAATATGGTTTGTAACCGCTGCATCATGGTGGTGCAACAGGTTTTCGAAAACTTGGGCTATCCGCCTGTCCGCATCTCGTTGGGCGAAGTGGAAACCGCAAATCCCATTCTTTACGATGAATTGGATAAACTCAGAAAAACGCTGGTAGGTTATGGTTTTGAGCTTATTGACGATATCAAAAGTCAGCTCATCGAAAAAATTAAAACCGTCGTTGTTCAGTCTGTCCACCACAACCACGAAGATATGAAGGTGAACTATTCCAAATACATTGAATCGAACCTGAACAGGGATTACGCCTATTTAAGCAGTCTTTTTTCGGAAGTCGAAGGAACGACCATTGAAAAATACATCATCAATCAAAAAATTGAACAGGTAAAAGAATTATTGGTGTACGATGAATTAACCCTTAGTGAAATAGCTGACCAAATGGGATATAGCAATGTAGCTTATTTATCAAACCAGTTTAAAAAGGTGACCGGATTAACTCCCAGTCATTTCAAACAGGTAAAAGAAAACAAACGAAACCCATTGGACCAGATCTAAGCCTGAAAATCTTATAAACAAATTCGGGAATATCATAATTGATACCTGCTTCACATGCTTTAACTTTGTTGAAAAGATAAAGCTATGAGATCAACGGTCAAAAATAACTTTCCTGTTACCGGAATGAGTTGCGCATCGTGTGCCGTCAGTGTTGAGAGCATGTTGAAAAGCCAGCCGGGGGTAACAAGTGCATCGGTCAACTTTGCAGCCTCCAGCGTTTGGGTCGAATACAATACTGAAATTACCAGTCCAAAAACCTTCCGCACTGCCATTCAGTCCATTGGCTTCGACTTGCTTTGCGACGAAAATGAAGCCGATCTTCAGAAAGAAATCAAACAGCACGAATCGCTCATCCTGAAAAGAAAAACCATTTTTTCAGCTATCCTGACTTTTCCGGTTGTAGTTATCGGCATGTTCCTGATGGATTTGCCCTATGCCAACTGGATCATGCTCGTGTTGTCAACACCTGTGGTTTTCTGGTTTGGAAGGAGCTTTTTTGTCACGGCCTTCATGCAACTGAAACATGGCAAAACCAATATGGACACCTTGGTAGCCTTGAGCACCGGAATTGCTTATCTTTTTAGTCTGTTCAACACGATTTTCCCACATTTCCTGATGTACGGCGATCATCATCCTCCGGTATATTTCGAAGCTTCGGCAGTCATTATTGTGTTTATTCTTTTGGGGCGCATGCTTGAAGAACGGGCCAAAGCCAACACCTCATCAGCCATTAAAAAGTTGATGGGTTTGCAAGCCGATACTGTCACCATGTTGGAGACAGATGGAACAGAATCCATTCAACCTATTTCAATGGTTCAAATAGGCCATAAACTTCGGGTTAAACCCGGAGAACGCATTCCGGTTGACGGTATTTTGCTTGAAGGGACTTCGTTTGTGGATGAAAGTTCGATTACCGGTGAGCCTTTGCCTGTCGAAAAATTGTCAGGACATTCGGTTTTTGCCGGAACCATCAACCAGAAAGGAAGTTTTGTGATGGAAGCACAGAAAGTAGGCAGCGAAACTTTGCTGGCCCGTATCATCCGGATGGTTCAGGAAGCTCAGGGAAGCAAGCCACCGGTTCAGAAACTGGTCGATAAAGTGGCATCGGTATTTGTGCCGGTGGTAATTTCGATTTCTATTCTCAGCTTTGCAACCTGGATGATTTTGGGAGGTGAAAATGCCTTGCCGCAGGCTTTACTAACGATGGTTTCCGTATTGATTATTGCCTGTCCCTGCGCACTGGGATTGGCAACACCAACAGCCATTATGGTTGGAATTGGCCGGGGCGCCGAATTGGGCATCTTAATTAAAGATGCCGACGGACTGGAACTGGCTCACCGGATTGATACATTGGTTTTGGATAAAACCGGAACAATTACTGAAGGTAAGCCCAAGGTAACCGACTTTCTGTGGAAAAGAGAAGATTCAGAAATCTTGAAATCCATATTGTTGAGCATTGAGTCACAATCGGAACATCCGTTGGCTGAAGCCATTTCCGGAGTTTTACAAGACGAAGGAGCACAAACGGTTTCAGTCGGGTATTTCGAAAGCAAAACCGGACGAGGTGTTTTAGCCACCGTTCAGGATTCAAAATATGCCGTTGGAAATGAGCTTTTGATGACCGAATCCGGAATTTCACTTGCGTTGGAAGACAAGGAAACAGCCGACTCGTTGCAGGAGCAGGCCAAAACCGTTCTTTTCTTTGGAGGAGAGGGTGAGGTTCTGGCCATTATTGCCATTACCGATCCGATAAAAGCGTCATCTGCTGTAGCGATCGAAAAACTCAAACGCAGTGGCATTGAAGTTCACATGCTAACCGGCGACAATGAGCATACGGCTTATTCAGTAGCAAAACAAACCGGAATTGACGTTTATAAAGCAGGCTGTTTGCCTGAGGACAAAGCCGAATACATTAAAAACCTTCAGCAGCAAGGTAACGTAGTGGCTATGGCCGGTGACGGAATTAACGATTCGCACGCTATGGCACAGGCCGATGTGAGCATTGCCATGGGCAGTGGTTCCGATATTGCGATGGAGGTGGCCAAAATGACCATTGTATCTTCGAAACTTGAATCAATTTCATCGGCCATCGAACTCTCGAAACAAACCATCCGGACTATCAAACAAAACCTGTTTTGGGCATTCATTTACAACATTATCGGGATTCCAATTGCTGCAGGATTGCTCTATCCTTTCACCGGATTCATGCTCAACCCGATGATTGCCGGGGCAGCAATGGCGATGAGTTCGGTTTCGGTGGTCAGCAACAGCCTAAGACTGAAATTTAAAAATCTGGATATAAAATAGTTATTAGTAGCTTTTCAAAATAATCTTATAAACTCAAAAAAATGAACACATTAAAGTTTAAAACCAATGTAAAATGTGACGGTTGTATCGCCACTGTAACTCCGCATCTGAATAAAGTAAAAGGCATCGTTAGCTGGAATGTAGACACCACTGATCCACTCCGGATTTTAACTGTTGAAACCGAAGAAGTAAGCGCTGAAACAATTGTTTTGGTGATGAAAAATGCCGGATACCAGGCTGATTTGATTATCATGTAATAAGGAAGTCCTGAATTTTGCTTGTGCCAAAATAAATCAGAAGGTGTATTTTAAACTAATTGCAGTCTTAAAATTGCGTGGTAATCCGGGATAATAATAGCGTGGCGACTGATTTCCAACAGCAGTCGCGTTAATCAAGATCATGGAGGCATAATGGGTATCGAGCAAGTTTTGAATCCCTGAAGAAATGCCGACTGAAAGTTTTCTGAATGATTTTTCATAGCCAGCCATCAGGTTGGCAAGCTGATAGGCATCGGTAAACAGGGTATTGTCATCGCGAACAGGCATGCGCCCGATTGTTTGATAATGCAGATTCAGAAAAAAGCCTCTGGTATGCGAAGTTTCCAGCATCCAATTGGTGACTGTGGAGGGGGTGCCGGTGAGTTTATTACCGGAATAATCCTTGCCATTGTCAACGAACTCCGCAAAATGATAATTGGTTAGATTGGCATTCATCCGGATAAATGATGACCAGGAAGGTTTATCAATCAGTTGGTAATCCAGTTTGATTTCCAGTCCCGGATGGTTAGTTCCTCCGGCATTGATTCCCATGTATTCGTCTTCTGCTGTTCGACGCGAAACCAGCAGATTCTTAACCTTCATGTAATAAGCTGAAACTTCAAAAAAGAATGATTTCGAAACTGAACCTTTTGTGCCAACTTCCAGATTCCAGCCGGTTTCAGGTTTGATTGAAGTGTTTCGCAAACCTCCGGGCATCAGCGTTTCTTCAAGGGTAGGAGGGGAGAACCCATGGCTCACCAATGCAAAAAGACTGATTTTTTCTGAATACATCCAATTAAAAGCCAGGCGCGGAGAGATCACGTGTTTGTATTTATGGGTTCCGCTTTGATCACCATTTGCCAAAAACAGATCATGGTAGGTGTATTTGGTTTTATTTAAATTCAGGCTTGCTGAAAGAACAAACTTCTTCAAAAGTGTAAGGTCCCCCACCAGAAAAATATTGGTATACAAGCGCGATTCCTGATTATCCGAAAGAAGGTTTCCTGCTGCTCGTTCCTTATTTTGGAGCGTTTGCCAGTTGTATTTTTCCATGAAGAACTCGGTTCCCAACATTGCCCTTATCGTACTTTTTTCGGTGGTATACTTCTTTTCGGTCAGCGACCGGTATCCCCAATAATGGCTGTTTTCCTGAAGGATGTTGAAGGGGCGTAATTCGTTGTTTCGTTGATATTGTCCGAAACCTGATACGGTTGATTTCCAGTTTTTATTTAAAAATTTCTGAATCGAAATTCCGCCAAAAAGTTTTTTATAATCTTCGTATCCACGTGTTGAAGCCCAATTGACAGCTGCCTTTTCAGGTGTTTCCTCAAAAGTTTTTAAATCGATGGAACTCGGAATGTAAGCGTCCATTTTTACGAAAGCAGCCAGCAAATCGATTTGCGTCCGGTTGCGGGAATAGGTGGAAGTCCAGGTCAGGTTGTGACGGTTGGTTTCGTTGTTTTCGCGAAATCCGTCGGAATGAATCCGGCTATAAACCAATGAGTGTCCTGAATTATTATTCGACAAAGCAAGCTTGCTTGTATATTTAATGGTGTTAAACGAACCCACAGAAACTTGCTGATCGAACCGGTCAGTTTTAGGTTTGACCGGCTGAAACAACAAAACACCTCCCAATCCGGAACCGTAGAATCCGGATGATGGACCTTTGATGATTTCGATGTTTGAAATTTGGCCGAGATCCAGATCTTCAAGCGTAGTTTCCCCAACGCCGTTGGTCAGTGGAATGTCACCATAATACGCTCTGATTTTATTGCTTCCGTAGGGAGAACGGGTGCCGATACCGCGAATGGTCAACCGGTTCGTGTTCATGGAGCCGCTCTGCATCCAGACACCTGCAATTTTATTGACCGATGGCGCTAGCGTAAAAGAAGGTTCACGTTCTAATTGCCGGTTGCTAATCATTCCAATGGTTGCTGGTGTTTCTAAAAGTCGTTTGTCAGACTGGAATGCTTTAATAACAATTTCCTGAAGGTTGATGGTAGTGTCCTCCAGATTTTTACTTTGCCGGGGAAATAATTGGTTCTTTACAGCAGTTCCGGAAGATTCATCTCTGGTTTGAGCCTGAACGGAACCCTGAGTCAGGAACCAGCAAAATAATATAATTTGGGTAAAGACTGATTTCATCATGGACGGATGAGAAATTATTACGTTGTATCGATGTGGACTTTACTAACTGGGTGACTTCAAGTCACCCAGTTAGTTGATTGAACTATCAGTCTTTTATCTTTTTGGGTTTGCAGAGTTTATCTTCTTTTTTCGCTTTTCGTTCACAACGTTTGCATACGAATTTACAATCATTTTTTTCCTTATAATCTTCGTTTTTACACTGCGTTTTCGGCATTAGCTATTTATTATCCTGTTCGATGTGCTGTAAAACAACCTCGACCGGATAATTGTTTTTTAAATACTCGGCTAATTTCTCAGCAGCATAAACTGAACGATGCTGTCCTCCAGTACAGCCAAAGCTTACACACAGATGCGAAAAACCTCTTAACGAGTATACTTCAACCGAATGGGAAACCAAACTGATTACAGGTGCCAGAAAATCAGCCATGGTTGATTTTTCTTCCAGAAATTGCTGAACCTGGGAATCTTTGCCGGTTAAATGTTTGAATTCTTCGTATTTGCCTGGATTATGAATGGCACGACAATCAAATACAAAACCACCGCCATTTCCGGAGGGATCTTTTGGAATACCTTTTTTGTAGGAAAAACTACTGATTCGCACCGTTAAACGATCATTTACCGGGCTTATTGATTTCAGAAACGGAGATTGAGTTACCGCCTTTAACACTTTAAACAGTTCAGGCAACGGCACCTGAATGGTATTTTTAGCTAATAAAGTTTCCAAATTTTTTAGGGCAAACGGAATGCTTTTCAGGAAATGTTCCTTTTTTTCATAGAATCCACGGAAACCATAGGCTCCCATGGCCTGCATGATTCGTATCAGCACATAACCGCCAAACAGTGATTTAAATTTTTCGCGGTCAGTATGTTTGTACTGGCTTAGTTCATCCAGATAAAATTCGAGTAATTCTTCGCGTTCGGCTTCCGGAATGTTTGCTTTGGCATCGTATAACAGCGAGGCCAAATCGTATTGCAAGGCGCCTTTTCGTCCTCCCTGGTAGTCGATGAAATAGACCTGTTCATCTTTCAGCATGATGTTGCGTGACTGAAAATCGCGGTACAAGAAAGCGTTATTGTCAACAGCCAGTAAATAATCGCTAAACGACTGAAAATCATCTTCCAGAGCTTGTTCGTCAAAAGATATTTTTGCCAGTTTAAGAAAATAGTATTTGAAGTAATTCAAATCCCACATCATCGATTGTTTGTCGAACGCTTCACGTGGATAGCATACACTGTAATCAACATCTTTACCCGCTACCAACTGAATTCGGGGAAGCTGGCGGAGTACTTTTTTATATTCCTCGACAATTTTTCCTGAAAATCCTTCAGTTTCGCGTGTCCGGGTCAGAAAGTCAAACAAGGTTGTATTCCCCAAATCTTCCTGAAGATAGGTTTTCTGATCGCCGCTAACTGCATAGATATGTGGTACTGGTATGTTTTTATTTCTGAAATGGGCCGAAAATTCGAGAAACGCCTGATTCTCTTTGATATCGTTGTTGTATGCGCCGATGACCTGATGGCTTGCACTTTTTATTCGGGCATATTCACGGTACGACCCGGAGCCTGGCAATTGTTCAAAAAAGGTAACCTCTTCCTTGAAATGTGATTCGTACAGGCTGATTAGCTGATCTTTTATTTTTAGTTCCACGTTGAATTGTTTTACTTGTTTGCTGGTGTGAATAGTAAGCAGTTGAATCTAGGTCACTCGCTAATTTAATTCAAATTACTGTTGTTTTTCCAATGCTTCTTTAATACGTTTTAACTGATCTTTTGGATATTTTTCACCAGGTTTCAACGTAAGCGCTTTGTTGTAATTAAAACGGGCAATACTAAAATTTTCTGCCTGCAAAGCCTGGTCTGCCTGGTCTATAATCTTTTGGTAATCCTGATTTTGTATTTCCAGTTTATCTTGTTCTATCAGTTTCTGGATATCTTTCAGTTTAATTTGAGGATAGTTTTCGTCTTTTTTTATAGCGATTGCCTTGTTGTAATAAAACCGTGCAATCGTCATGTCTTTGCTAAAAAAAGCTTCATCTGCTTTGGCCAGAAAATCGCGATATTCCTTTTCTTCTTTTTCAGAAAGCATTGAGTTGGTGAGCAATAAAATTTCATTGATCCGATCTTTTGGATATTTTTCCCAGGATTTTATCTCAATTGCTTTGTAATAGTAGAATTTGGCGATACTGTAATTTTGTTTTACAAATGCGTCGTCAGCCTTCGAAATGGCCAGATCATATCCAGTAATATCGTTGGCAGATAATTGGGAGTCAATAAGTTTGCGGATTAATTCAACCTGATTTTTAGGATATTCATCTGTGGGTTTGATGTCGCTTGCTTTTAAATAAAAGAATCGGGCAACAGAATAATCCTTAATCCCAAATGCATCATCGGCCCGTTTTATCGCATCATCATAACTGGATACCAACTGGTATGAATTGGCACGTGCCTCGGTAGACTGAGCAGTTTCTTCTGGATTGTAAACCGGCTTAACGGCTGGTTTTGCAGTTTCAGCTTCAGGCAATTTAGACGCATATGTTTCAATGGGTTTTGCTTCACTTAATAGTTTGTCGCACAACGCCATCTGATCCTTTGGATAGGTTTCTTCAGGTTTAATGAGCGAGGCTTGTTTGTATTGGAGCTTTGCAATGCTGTATGATTTGTCGCGGAAGGAAATGTCGGCCACTGAAATGGCTTGACCGTATTTTTCGTCCAGTTCACGCTGAGCTTCCGCCAAACGATCTTTGTTCCGCTGATCAATCAAAATGTCTATTGCTTTTATCCGTTCTGCCGGTAATTTTTCGTCAGGTTTTAGCGATTGTGCAACCTGAAACTGAACACGCGCTGAGGAAAGCTGGTCCTCTTTAAATGCTTTCTCTGCTTTGTCTATCGCCTCATTATAGGCTTTATCTTTGGCCTCTTTGTTTTTTGCAGTCAGATTTGCTTCGGCAATTTTCTGATTCACTTCTTTCAACCGATTACCTGGATAAACTTCATTTGGTTTGATGGCCAGTGACTCATTATAACTGGCTTTAGCATTTTGCCAGTCGGATGAGTCAAATGCCTTATCAGCTTTTTGGATGGCGCTGAGGTAATTCTGTTCACGGGTAGTCAATATGGCCTGAATATCGGCGATCTGTTTTTTAGGATATTCTTCTTCATTTTTAATAGTCAAAGCTTTGTTGTATTGAACCACGGCTTCTTCAAGCTTTGAGGTTGCATATTGATCATCGGCCAGTTTGATCATCCGTTTATATTCCAAATCCTGTTTGGCCATTAATTGAAGTTTTTCTTTAGCAGCGTCAATTAATTTCTGAACTACACTTTTTTGTGACGGATTAATCTTTATGGCTTCGCCATATTTATCGATGGCTTGCTCGTACTGTTTATTCTGCTCAAACTCTGTGGCCGCAGACATGTTTAGTTCATAGATGTTGTCACGTACTTTTTGCAGGGAGTCTTGTTTCGCTTTTTGAAAAGCAAATTCCTTATCTAATTGTTGTTGCCTTAATAACTCATCAATTTTAGCAATCTGATCTTTTGGATATTTTTCGTTTGGCAAGGCAATTAATGCAGTTTTATAATGTGTCTGTGCAATCAAATACTGTTTTTCAGCAAACGATTTGTCGGCAGCCGCAATAGCCTGGTTGTACATCTCTTGGTCGGCTTTTTCCTTTGCTAACCGCTGGGCATCTTCCATTGCCGCTAGTTGTGCTGTTTCCGTTTGTTGAGCGATTAATTTGTCAATTTCGGCTATACGGGAAGGCGGAATTGGTTCAGATGGTTTTAAATCATTGGCCTTTTGATATTCATCACGGGCCTCTTTTAGTTTATTTGATCCAAAGGCGGCCTGAGCCAGATTCATATGCTGAATGTATTGGGTATTGACACTTTCTTCTTTTTGCAAATCGGCTAAAATCTGATCGATCTTTGCAATTTGTTCCGCTGGCAGCAACTCAGCAGGCTTTAGGGTTAACGCCTTCTGATACTTTCCTTTCGATTTCAGGTATTCTTTATTTGTGAAATCCTTACCTGCATCAGAAATTATTGCATTGTATTCATCCTGCAGTTTTTTCAGACGATTATTCTCAGAAACCAAACTGGCTTTTTTCTGATCAATCTCTTTTAATCGGCGTGTGGCATACGCATCAGCTTTTTTTATTTTAAGCGCCTCCTGATAAGATGTAATTGCTCCATCAAAATTATTGGAAGAGAATGCATTATCAGCCGCTGCAATGGCAGATTTGTAGTGCTGATCGTTCAGTTCTATTAAAAGTTTTTCGATGAGAGCCAATTGATTAGCCGGATATTGCTCATCGGATTTGATCAGCAGTGCTTCGTTATAAACTAACCGGGCAGAACTGTAATCTTTGTTGCCAAAATGATTGTCGGCTCTTTGAATGGCTTCTTGATAAGCTTCCATGGTAGCTTTCAATGAAGCATCTTTTCTTGACTGTTCGGCCAGCAAATCGTTTATTTCACTTATTCTTTTAGGCGGGACCGCTTCGGATGGAATCAGGTTATATGCTTTCAGGAAGGCATCTTTTGCTTTTGCAAGTTCCTTACTTTTGAACAGATTTTCTGCTTCAGTAAGTGCTTGGTTATAATCTTGTTTCAACTTTGTTTCAGCTTCCAGCCGGGAAAGGACTTCGTCAATTTTCGTAATTTGGTTTTTTGGATATTCTGAATCAGGAAGATATTGGAGCGCTTCCTGATATTTTTCTTTGGCGTCTTTATAAAGTTTGGCTGTTAACTGGCGGTTTGCCTCTGATATTGCCGTATTATAAGCCTGTGTCATTCTGGTAATCTGACCAAGTTTAGCCTCAGTTTGGCCCAGTTTTTCTTTGGCAACTACGTCATTGGGCTTAATTGCCAATGACGCCTGATAACCAGTTTTTGCCAGGTTAAAATCATTGACAGAAAAGGCCTGGTCAGCATTTGTCATGGCCTGATTGAATTCCTGATCGGACTTTTCTTTCTGCAATCTCAGATTTTCCTCTTCCTGTTTTTTAATTTGGGCCAGTGTAGCATCAATTTTCGTTAGTTGGTCTTTCGGATAAATCTCATCAGGCTTTAATTCTATCGCTTTACGATATTCAGCCTGAGCATTCGTAAAATCTTTTTTATCCAGCAGTTTGTCTGCCTGAGAAATTGCCAATTGATAGTTTTTATCTTTTTGAGCCTGGTCTTTGGCCATTTGCCCCAGAATACCTTCAATTTCTTTTATCCTTTTTTTGGGATGCGATTCAGAAGCCTTTATTGAACTTGCTTCTTTGTATTTGTCCAACGATTCGGAATAGTTTTGAGATGTGAAAAGCTGATCGGCATTGGAAATCAATTCATTAAATTTAATTTCATTTGATTCAGCCCGGGCAATTTCATCAAGTTTAGTTTTGGGATAAACTTCTCCGGACTTTATTTTCTGGGCCTCCAGATATTGCATTTTAGCTTTTTGAAAATCGTTGGCTGCCATCGCCTGATCTGCTAATTGTATGGACTGAAGGTATTTTTTATCTGTTTCAACAGCAACAATAGCCAGTTCCATTTCTCCAATTTTATCTTTTGCCAGTTTGCTATCGGGCTTCAGTTCGAGCGCTTTTTTATATGAATTTAAGGCCTGCAGATAATCTTTCTGCTGCGATTGAGTATTGGCCGATTGTATGGTGAGATTAAAATCTTTTTCTATCTGTTCAATTTTGGCCTGCTGCAGTCGTTCCGTATTGATCAGGGTAATCTGGTTTTTAGGATATTGATCTTCCGGAATTACCTGCATGGCCTGGTTATATAAGGAGATGGCCTGATCGAAATTCTTAGATTTGTAGTTGTTGTCGGCCTGTGCAATTAAATCGGTGTATTGCTTCTGTTTTTCCTGGAGGGCAAGCAACTGATTAATTTCATTGATGCGTCCGTTCGCAAAAACATCGCCTGGTTTATACTGAAGTGCCTCTTCGTACAAAGGTTTGGCGCTGATATAGGTTTTTTGGTCGAAAAATCCGTTGGCTTTGGAAATTGCTGTCTGGTATTTTTGTTCGAGATCAGCCTTTTGCTTAGCAGTAATTTCAAGCGCTTTGACCAAATCCTGAAGTTCCGCTACGCGATCGTTCGGATAAGCCTTTTCAGGAAACAATTTTCTTGCTTCAACATACTTGAGTAAAGCCATTTGGTACTCGCCGCGTTGATAATAAGTGTCTGCTTCTTTTATCAGCTGGTCAAAATCCTTTTGTTTTACTGCTAAATCCTGTGCATTTTCCTTTGAGATGGATTGTACTTCTTTTTGAACCTTATTCGCCTGAGCCTTCGCCGTTTCTAACTGTTCCTGAAATTGAATATCTGAAATGAAACTTTCCTTGTCAAAATTATCGATTCCTTTTTGATAGAAAATCCTCCCCTGGGGCTTCAGGGTAAAGCTTTTGTCAATTCCTTCAAATTCTTGCAGCATTTGTACGATCATCGGAAATGGAGGAAAGTCATTATCGCGATCCCAAACTTCTTTAGGAATTTCGGTGGATACAAGTATAATTTTATTAAAATGTCCGGGATATTTGAAAGTCAGTTGGTATTCGTTGAAAAATTCAAGCTCGAACCTAAAACGTCCGTTTTTAGGAATATCAATGTTCGAAATGTCCTTATCGTTTTTTTTAACTTCAATAACACCTGAACCTGCATCTCCTGCTTCAGGAACAATTCTGCCGGTAATTACGAAATATTTTTTGCTTTGTGCCTGAGTTTGAGTCTGAAACAAAAAAATAAGTATCAGAATTAACCAAATCCCTATCCTACTTATCTTCTGCATATATGTTTATTTTCAATAAAATATTTTAGTATGTTCAGATATTGAAGACATCCCGAATACCCTGTAAAATTAACTAAATCAACGAAAGGACATACAATTGGATACCTATTTATTTCGTGATGTATAATCATTCTAATCAGGTATACTAATAACGTCAGATTTTAGAAATTATTGACCGAAACATCTTGCGCATCAAAATATTGAAGGAAATTAAACTTGAAAATGGGTTGTGGGATATTAGAATGCGTGATAAATTTTCAATTCTGATTTGTTTTCCTGCAACTCATTGGCTGAGGCCCGATGTTGGTTAACCTTGTCCACATATTCCACATCGAAGATAGTTGGGACCCTGACGAAACAATCATTTTGAGAGGAGTAGTTAATTTGTTGTTTCTGATTTCCGGAGTAGTAAATGTTTGAAACATCCTGATTATCGGTAAATAGTTTGACTGCCATTAAAAAATGAGGAAAATTGGTTTTACGCTGATAAACTTCCTCAGGAATTTCTGTGTTTACTAAAACTGTTTTGGACATTCGTCCGACTTGAGTGAAAATAAGCTGATATTCTGTGTTATAATCAAGCTCAAGACGAAAACGACCATGAGATGGGATGGATGTATATACAGCTGGTAAATCTTTTTTTAGGATACAAATCTCACCAGGTTCAATTAATTCGGTTTCAGAAATTATTTTTCCGGAGATGATAAGATACTTGTGGGTTTGAGCTTGGGTTGGAAGGTGTAGTACAATGTAAAGAAAGAATGCCAGGGCAATCTTAAGAAAGGTTTTTTTCTTCATCAACGCTTAAAGTTTGTTCGATTTGTTAGTGTTTGTTTTTGTTGTGTTTTGAGCACAACGTTTCTTTATCCTGAAAAACGGGAAAAGGTAACCCCTGAGATAACAAGATATCGCATATTATTATTTTCTTTATGCTTTCTGGCTTGATTGTCAGATCAAAAAAATAGCAAAGTGTAAGTTGTAAATGAATACTAAAGAAGGATTAAAGCGGGAAATAGGTACTTTGGGTTTAAGTGCAAATATCATCAATCTGATTGTTGGTGCTGGCATTTTTGTTATACCGGCCATTGTTGCTGAAGGTCTTGGTGCTGCAAGCGTTCTGGCTTATTTGTTCTGTGGTTTTCTGATTATGCTGATTATGCTTTGTTTCGCCGAGGTAGGAAGTAAATTAACGCAATCGGGTGGTGCCTATTCATACATTGAAGTTGCATTCGGAAAATATTTTGGTTTTTTGACAGTCAATTTTTTTATTCTCGGTGCTACTATTATGGCCGACGCAGCTGTTGCCAATGCTTTGGCCGGTACCTTGGCCTATTTTATGCCGGTTTTTAAGAATGAAATCGTAAGATCGCTGTTTTTTGTTTTCCTTTTTGGAGGACTGGCTCTGGTCAACATTAAAGGAGTAAAACAGGGAATTTCTCTGGTGGTAATTACTACAATTATCAAACTGACTCCATTGGTGCTGCTAGTCTTTATTGGCCTGACTCAAATCTCGGTTGAAAATCTGGTTTGGGATTCAGTTCCTTCCACGAATGATTTAGGTAAAGTTTCACTCATTTTGTTTTTCGCTTTTCAAGGAGCCGAAAGTGCTTTGAATACCGGAGGCGAGGTTAAAAATCCCCAAAAGACTTTCCCGAAAGGAATTCTGATCAGTATTTCTTTTGTCATCCTGTTGTACGTTTCCATTCAATTGGTTGCCCAGGGAATTTTAGGTGCTTCGCTTTCAACGTATAAAGAAGCTCCGCTAGCTGAGGTTGCCAAGCAGATTTGGGGACCTTTGGGAGTAACCTTGATTCTGGCCGGCGCGGCAATTTCGATGTTCGGTTTTTTGAGTGGTGACGTTTTAAATATGCCGCGCGTCATATACAGCGCAGCCCGCGACAAGGTTATCCTGCCCTTGAGCCTGGCTAAAATTCACAGGAATTACGCAACTCCACATTATTCAATCATCTTGTACGCAGTAATGGGTTGTTTTTTTTCCATCACGGGAGAATTTAAACAACTGGCCATTCTTTCAAGCGCATCGGTATTACTCATTTATTTCGGAGTAGCCATGGCTTTTATTAAACTGAGGATCACCGGAAAAGCCGAAGCCGGTACTTTCAGGGTTTGGGGTGGTTATACCGTTCCTGTAATTTCAATATTGATCATTTTGTGGGTGTTGTCGAAACTGACATCCAATGAAATTATTGGAATAGTGAGTTTTATTGCGATTCTGAGTGCGATCTATATGTTTATGAAATTATTAAAGAAGAAAAGTAAATTGGAATGAATCTAACCACAGAATTTACTTTGCGATTTCGTGACTCAAACAATGTAAGGTTCCCAATCCCCATACCAAATCAATCGCACTGATTCCGATCACATCGCGGTCAGGAAACAAATCGGTGAGAATTCCAAGAGCTTTGTAATCGTTTTTGTCGTTGAATGTGGGCATTAATATGCAGCCATTTGTCATTAGGAAATTGACGTAACTTGCCGGAAGGCGAAGGTCTTCAAAGTCAATTCTGGCGGGCATGGGCATAGTTACTACATTCAGTTTTTCTCCATTTTCAAGCCGTGCATTATCCAGAATTCTGAGGTTGGCTTCCAGCTTGTGATGGTTCGGGTCACTGGAGTTTGGTTCTTGTGCGGCAACTACGGTATTTCGGTTTACAAATCGGCAAATGTCATCCACATGGCCGTGAGTATCGTCTCCTTCAATTCCTTCGCCCAACCAAATGGTGTTAATTACACCCAGATATTCACGGAACACATTTTCGTAATCTTCTTTACTGAAACCTTTATTGCGAATCTGCAGAACAGGATCCATCAAACATTCTTCTGTCGTTATTAATGTTCCGCTACCATTCACATCAATGGAGCCTCCTTCAAGCACGACCAGTTTATTTTCGTATATCGCAGGAATTACGGAAAGGCCCAAATGACTGGCAACTGCAGCAGGAATTCCCCGATCTTTCTGGTGATTTTTGTATTTTGCCCATCCGGTAAATCCAAATTGAATGGCTTCACGGCCACCATCAGCAGTTTTGACAATGGCCGGACCCGAATCACGCATCCAGTTCCGGTTGGTATCTTTAATAATGTAACTAACAGCCGATTGATCAACATGTGCCTGTTCGAGCATTTGGACCACCTTCTCACGCAGTTCATCCGATTTGACAACAAGAATGACAGGCTCGTAGGTAGTCACTTTCTTGATGATTTCAATAAATGCCCATTTAATGGCATGGTATTTACCTGGCCAGTCGCGGCCTTCCGAAGGAAATGATAAAAGTGTTGCCTGATGTTTTTCCCACTCGGCAGGGAATCTGCGGGGTATTGTAGTCATTGTGTTTTGCTATATAAGTAATTATTCTTTACTCAAAATTTATAATCATTCATTTCCGATTACCACATTCCAGGTTCGTATATTCCATTCGGTAATTAAACCGTTTTTCACATACGGATCGTGATGGACAAAATCCTCAGCAACTTTCGGACTGTCGCCTTTGAATAACAGCACGGCTCCATCAACCGGATCGGCCAATGCTCCTCCCAGGATAAGCGTGCCACTTTGATGAGCCTGTTGGGCCAGTTTCAAATGTTCTTCGCGAAAGGGAGCGCGTCGTTCGACGTAGTTTTCAACGGTCTTGTAAAACAGGATGTAGTACATGGCTTTCAGTTTAAATACCATTCAAAAATAAAACTATTTCGTTACCAAGCTGGTCTGTTGACTGAATTCATTGATGGTTTTCAGGTCAAACTCAAAATAATCGAGTTTTTTATTCATGATCAACTCTGTTTTAATTGAGTAATCCGTTATCAGGCTGTTCCCGATGTCGTAGCTAAATTCACCTTTTCCGCTGCCACTGCCTTTAAACGAATTGTCCATTATTTTGGGAGTCATCAGGTAACTTTGGCTTAGCCCGAATTGTGCTATGTTGTTTTTAATTCCAAGTAGTTTGTAGGTGGTGGTAACCACCGTTTCAATAACCGAACCTTCCATGGGGATTGAAACAGGACGGTCAGTCGAGAACTGATCACCAATTTTTAGCCGCTTCTCCGGAAAATCAAATTGCTCGAAAGTACTTCTAACCATTTGCAGAAGCTGTGATTTCTGATCAAAGTCAAGTGTGCCGGAAATCACTTTGTTAAACGTTGGCAAAGATTCTCCGACGATTTCACCTTGTATTGCAGTGCCTTCCGGAATTTCATTTTTCCCGTCGAGACTCATTGTTTTTTTATAGGTCAAGTTAACCGGAAAGCTTTTGTCTGTCGAACTTTTACCGGTTACCAACTCCATTTCGGTTTTGGTTTTTACCTTCGAAATAGTTGGGTTTTTAATCTTCATGCTTTTCAATTTTCGCATGGCCATTTCCTGCCCCGAATATGTAATTACGGTTTCGGTACCTCTAATGGTCGATATTTGGTAGGTTTTTTCAGGCAGGTACCGAATCTTCAGGATTAATCCATCAGGCTTGGGTTTGCTGCATGAAAAACAGGTGAGCAGCACAAAAAATACTATTGTCTTTCTCATTGAAAACGAAAATATTGGAACACAGGTAATTTATGAGATTTTTGTATCTGTTAATGTGCTTCCAGCCCAAACAAATCAAACGGCTTGATGCTGAATGTTTCATGGAAAAATACAACCACCAGAACTATGAAAATGATAAAACCAATAAGTATCAGTAGTTGGGAACCTGAAATTTTTTGAATGGGTTGGCGGTCTTTTACTTCGCAAATCTCGCCGGGACAGTATTGTGCTTTTTCCTTGTAAAACAAGCTGTAAAATTTACATCCCAGACAAATGCCAAATACCGACTCGAAAAACAGAAAAATGAGGCAAATGAGGCAGACAATACCAGTTATTGGGCTGTAGGAATTGACAACAACCATCAGGGCAAACATGGTGGCAGCCAGAACAATTCCAATCACCCATGCAAATTTTTTCTGCGCTGCCCCAACGTATTCAGGAGTTTGATTTTTCACAATCAGTCTACCTAAAATAAGAGTAGGAGCGTATTTGGGATTAATAAATACCCGGATTATAAAGTCAGTCAGAAAACCAGTTATCACATACTTGATGAATGGGAAATAGCCTTTAAAAATGATTGCCAGCAGAGCAGAATAGGTTAATAAAAAGAGGATACCTGCGGCAGCCCTGACTTCCCGCTCGTTCAAAACCGGAATATTATATCCGGGAACAACTTCGCCAAATCTAATAATGCTTTTCATAGTCTGATTTTTGGTTGGTGTAAAATCGTGTGAATTTCTTTGTGCTTCGTTGTATATATTCCTTGCTGCGGCTAAAATATCTACAGAAAAGATTTTAATCGATAAACCTCTTTGTAATGTCACTATATGCATCAATCCTCCTGTCACGCAGGAAAGGCCAGTTTCGGCGTACATCTTCCATCAGTGTAAGATCGATTTCAGCCATAATGATTTCTTCCTGATCGTGTGAAGCCTGTGCCAGAATTTCACCTTGCGGTCCGGCAATAAATGAAGCTCCCCAGAATTCGATACCAGCCGATGATTCAACCGGTTTTTCAAAACCTACACGGTTGCAGGCGGCAACAAAAATTCCGTTAGCGACAGCATGTCCTCGCTGCACAATTTGCCAGGCGTCATATTGTTTTTTGCCATATTGTTCTTTTTCGTGTGGATGCCAGCCGATGGCAGTGGGGTAGAAGAGGACTTCGGCTCCCTGCAAGGCAGTAATCCTTGCTCCTTCAGGATACCATTGATCCCAACAGATGAGTGTTCCGATTTTACCCACTTTGGTGTCAAAGGCTTTGAACCCGATGTCGCCGGGAGTGAAATAGAATTTTTCGTAATAGCTCGGATCATCCGGAATGTGCATCTTTCGGTACAATCCGGCTTCAGAGCCATCGGTATCAATGATGTAAGCTGAGTTGTGATATAAACCAGATGCACGGCGTTCAAAAAACGGTACGATCAGCACAACCGCCAATTCTTTAGCCAATGCGCTGAAAGCTTTATAGGAATTGTTGTACAGTGGCTCAGCCAAATCAAAATAATCATGATTCTCGCTCTGACAAAAGTAGAACGAACTATATAATTCAGGCAAACAAACCACATTGGCTCCTTGTGATGCAGCTTTTCGAATCCATTCCAGGCACTTTTTCAGGTTCACTTCCGGAGTTGCGTCCAATGAAATCTGAATCAATGCAATGTTGTAGTTTTTGTTTTCCATGTTACTTCAATTGTTTGGATGGCAAAATAAATAATAATTACTTGTACTTCTATGAAATAGTCATTTTTGGAAATAATCATTTTTGAATTCTTGATTATTTTTAATAGATCCGACTATGCTATGGAAATAAAGTATGTTGTTTAATAAATGATTCTCTGCAATGTAATAGTTCCGGCATGTCGTTTATTTTTTGACTTCTAATAAAGTTTAATTCCTCATTTTGGATTGATACCTTTTGTCTTTTTTTCATTATCAAGACTTTTGTTTGATCCATTGTTTCAAATGAGTATTCTTCTTTATAATAGGTATTTATGATACCTATTGAATTGCGTTTAAAGATAATGTCTATTAAATTTTCGAATTCATTTACTAAACTGTCTGAATTAAATAGCTTTAACTGCACTCCGATATCGTTGTTCTTATTTATATACACTGAATATAACCTAAGAGCCGAAATTCCTACATTGAGATTTTGATTAAAGTCTGGTTTTTCCAAAATCAACCTGTTTATAAATTTTTGAATAAAATCAAATTCTAGATTAATTTTTGAAAAAATATTGTCAATTAACTCCACAAAATACATACTAGGATTAGAAGAAATTGTAACGCTAATTGCTAGTTCATTTGGGAATCTTTCTATTAATCTCTTCTCTTTAGGAATATTCGGTAGTTTGACAATGTATTCAGCGCATAAATATTCTTGTAAAGATTTATGCGCAAATTCAAATAAATCATATCCTGCTTGAACAAATAGACCAGTATGAGATTCAATATCATTCACCACTTCTTTGGCCTGATCTTTTTGTAAGTCAAAATCTATGTAAATATCATTATAAACATTTGTAAGATCTTGTCTTGAAAAAATTGCTTTACCATTTCTAGTCGTTAACAAAAAAGCAAGATTTGAAAGAAATTCAAATTTCCTATCAATCTCAAATTGCGCATATTTTGAATTCCTTTTTATACCCCTTTGCTCATCCCATTCTTCCAACAGTAGATTAATTATTTTTTTGTAAACAGTCTTGGGTTTTTCGGGAATTTTTCCAATTCTTTCATATATAGCACAAAGGTGTGCTATTGTCAATGGCCTTATTGAGGTGTCATTATATGGTGAATCAGATATTTCTTTAAGGAATCTCGAAGATTTTTCCATACCTAACCATTTTTCAGCAAAGGATGAAATTTGTTTGTCATTTAATGGACAGATTTCATAAACTGAAATATTCTCGTGAACGGAATTGTAATCTGCAGTTCTAGAAGTTAGTATAAGTTTTGAAGATTCTAAATAGTTTGCAAATTGTGTTATCTCTTCCAAAATCACTTCTCTATGACTTTTAAATACTAATTCATCAAAGCCATCTATAATTAGCAAAACTTTTAATTTTTCAAGTAGTTCAAGAACTAGAGTCTCTTTTATTCTAATAATTTGTTCTTTTGATATTTTTGACTCATCTATAGATTCATTGAGTTTAAGTCCCAACAGGTTAAATAAATGTTCATAAAGAATTCCAGCATTATTACCACTTTTTATTGGGCGATTAAAATCTCTTAACTTTATCAGTATGGGAAAATTAAATTGTTCAGGATAGAACTTCTCATCAAAGAAGATTGACTGACAAAAAAATTTCATAGAAGTTGTTTTACCTGCTCCTGGTTGTCCAAGAATTGCAAGGTGATTTTTTTCTTTATTGAAAATTTCTAGTAATGGAATAATCCTAATCTTTTCGTCAAAGTCCATTCTAATTCTTTTGGGGTATACAAAAAGATCTAAAGGGATAAAGATTTTACTTGTTTGTTTGGAAGATTTAAGGTCCTTAAAAGTTATTTCGTTCGACCAATTTTTAACTGATCTAATGTGTACATTTAATGCATCTTCTATCGTTTTACTAGTAGATTCTAGCTTAAAATTAGTTTTTTCAACCTTTTTAGTGGCGAAAGCAAAAATCAATTTTACCGTTTCTTTAATTAGTAATTCCTTAAGCATGTTCAATTTCTTCTAAAATAATTTGTCATTATTCTTTCTTAAAGTACTCTTTGCTGGCATTGCAGATGGGGCATTTGTAATCTTCAGGCAAGTCTTCAAACCTGGTTCCGGGGGGAATGCCCACCGAAGGATCACCTTCTTCCGGATCGTAAACAAATCCACAAATGGCACAAATGTATTTTTGTCCGTCAAAATAGGTGACATCGGTTTCTCCGGTCCTTTCCTCAACAATAATTGACTGAACTTCTTCATCAAGTAAAGATTTGTCGATGTAGGTTGGCGAATTTTTGGGTGAAAACATTTTGTATTTTTCGCGGTAGTATTGGTAAGTGAGCGGTTCTTCATCCGAAATTTCATCCGAGTCGATCACTTCACCAATAATCAGGTAATGTGTTCCCAAATCAATTGACTTCACTACTTTGCAATCGAACCAGGCAACCGAACTGTCAATAACAAGGGGTGATCCGGACTGTCCTTTGAGGTAATTGATTCCGGAGAACTTGTTGATATCGGTTGAGGTCATAAAACCAAAGTCGCCAATGATTTTCATGTTCACTTCCTTTTTCAGGACAGAAACCGAAAATGCACCTGAATCGAGTATGATTTGCGCTGAAAAGTTGTTTTTGTGACACGAAATAGCCAATTGAGGCGGATCAGAAGTTACCTGAAACGCGGTATTGGCAATGTATCCGGCTTTTTTATCCCGGTGCTCGGAGGCAATCAGGTAAAGACCGTACGACAATTTATGGAAGGCTTTCAATTTCATAATGGTGTTTTTTAATGATGAACGAATTTAAGTTATTTGACGGATAAACCTCACTGATTTTTCATCAATTTCGGCTTGATTCTACAATAGGTTTCAATATCTTCGTCTGGCCAATTTATGTATAATCTAACAGTAACTCACATGAAAAAGAATTTCCTTCTTTTAATCCTGATTGTAGTAGTTGTAAATCTGAAAGCTCAGTTTCCGCCTGCTTCACAAACCCAAAAACAAATTATTATTGAAACCGAAAATACTTCGCTGGTCTATTCGGTTGGTAAAAACCAAAAGTTGTACCAGGTTTATTTAGGCGAAAAATTAAAAAATAGCGCAGATTACCTGCTATTGCCCAATAAACACGAAGCTTACATACCTTCTGGTGGCGATAATTTGTTTGAACCGGCCATTAAAATGCTTCATAACGATGGAAATCCGTCGCTCGAATTGTTGGTTGCCGACGAAAAAGTAACCCGCGACGGAAACCTAGTTAGCACTTCAATTCTCTTGAAAGATCCTAAATATCCGGTTGAAGTCCGTCTGAATTTTATCGCTTTTCAGAAGGAGGACATCATTAAAACCTGGACGGAAATTAAACATCAGGAAAAGAACCCGGTAGTGTTGAGCAATTTTGCTTCATCGATGTTGCATGTAGATGCCGATAAATACTGGTTGACACAGTTTCATGGCGACTGGGCACAGGAAATGCGCATGGAAGAAAGTCAGTTGACCAGTGGAATAAAAATCATCGACAGCAAACTTGGCACTCGCGCCAACATGTATCAGACTCCGGTATTCTTTCTGGCAAAGAATCAGTCGGCCACCGAAAATTCGGGAGATGTGATTGCCGGAACATTAGGCTGGACGGGCAGTTTCCAGATGCTGTTCGAAATTGACAACGAGGGTTCGTTAAGAATGATTTCAGGTATTAATCCGTTTGCTTCCGAATATCATTTAAATCCAAATGAAACATTTACTACTCCTGAATTTTTGTTCACGTTTAGCAATCAGGGCAAAGGGCAGGCGAGTCGTAATTTCCACCGTTGGGCACGGAATTATGGCGTGATGGATGGAAACGGAAACCGTCTTTCCTTACTGAATAATTGGGAAGCAACCTATTTTGATTTTGATGAAGCCAAATTGACCGAATTGTTTGGAGGCGCTAAAGAACTGGGAGTCGACCTGTTTTTGCTCGATGATGGCTGGTTCGGTAATAAATATCCACGGGCAAACGATCGGGCGGGTTTAGGCGACTGGCAGGAAACCACCACCAAATTGCCACACGGATTGGGCTATCTGGTTGAGCAGGCCGAAGCCAAAGGTGTGAAATTCGGAATCTGGCTGGAGCCGGAGATGGTGAACCCAAAAAGCGAATTGTATGAAAAACATCCGGAATGGGTACTTCAATTGCCTAACCGCAACGAACATTATTACCGCAATCAACTGGTACTCGACCTGATCAATCCCGAAGTTCAGGAATTTGTGTTCAAACTGGTTGACGATATGATGACTAAAAATCCAAAGATTGCATTCATCAAATGGGACTGCAACCGAATGATGACCAATACTTATTCGCCTTATCTGAAAGATAAACAGTCGCATGTGCAAATTGAATATGTGCGTAGCTTTTACCGGGTGATGGAACGGCTTCGGGTTAAATATCCCACTTTGCCAATCATGCTTTGCTCGGGTGGCGGAGGACGCACCGATTATGGCGCCCTGAAATATTTCACCGAATTCTGGCCCAGCGACAATACCGATCCGTACGAACGGGTTTTTATTCAGTGGGGATATTCCTACTTTTTCCCGAGTATTACCTCTTGCAACCACATCACTTCCATGGGCAAGCAATCGCTCAAATTTAAAACCGATGTGGCCATGATGGGTAAAATGGGTTACGACATCCGGGTAAATGAAATGACTGCTGATGAATTGACATTCAGCAAACAGGCCGTTCAGAATTACAACCGTCTGAAAGATCTCGTTTGGAAAGGTGATTTGTATCGTTTGGTTTCGCCTTACGAAGAAGATCGCGCTGTTTTAATGTATACCAATGAAGCCAAAACCAAAGCGGTATTGTTTGCCTATTCGCTTCATCCACGGGCATTCAATCAATACAGCCCCGTTCGTTTGTCTGGATTAGATCCGAACAAAAAATACAAGTTGGAAGAAATTAACAAGATGCCAGGTACACGGTCAGGGTTTGCTTCCGAGGGAAAAACCTTTTCGGGCGACTACCTGATTAAAATTGGATTGAAACTTCCAAATAACGGTGATTCGTCCAGTGCAGTGATTGAAATTACCGAAGTGAAGTAGATTCAATATTCACGGGGTGACTCGAAGTCACCCAGTGAGTAAAAAAACTCTTAAAAGTTATAAAGGTTTATAAACTCATTCTTTTCAATAAATGTTACTGTATTTTCATATTGATCTTCAAATAAGTAAAGCCCTTTTTCAAGTTCCAAAAATATAGGTTTATTTACGCTGGTCCAAAAGGGAGTGTTATATGAATTCCAGTTAATCTCGTATTTAGATTTATATTTTTTTTCAATCTCTTTCCTTAGAACTTCTTTGCTATTTGTAAATTTAGTTATCTTACTAATTCGCTCTTGCTCAATTTGCTCAATATTTAGTTCATCTGCCTCAATTTCATTTGTTTTTATATTGATATCTTGTTGGAGTTCTGCCAATCTTGTTTCAACCCAATGTGAAATCTCATTCTCAATACTATGTTGAATCCCTTTTAGCATCGTTTTATTACTTTCTATTTTCAATTCAATGTTTTGAATTTCTTTTTCCCATTCTTCGATACTTATTGAATAATCATCATAAAAAGTATAGGATTTTAGAGAAATTAAAACTGATTCAATATTAAATTCGTTGAGTCTAATCAAATTTGTATTAGCTACGCTGCGAACTAATATTCTATCTTTAATTGATGATAATTTTTCATAGGTTATTTCTGAAGGCGGCTTCATCCGTAGAATCATATCTTTAACAATAGATCCTTTGAACCCTTTCCATATTTTAATATCATCTTCAAATGCACTCTTTTGTTTTAGAAGGTTATTTCGTTCAAGCCTATACGCCAATATATCTTGTTTGTAAAGTTTTTCAATTTCTATGAATAAATCAGTTGTTTGATCAGTTTTATTAGAAGTTTCATCCCAAAAATAGAGTAAATAGCTACTTGCCCAAACTGATTTATTTTCCAGTACATTTTCTAAATTACTTTTCTTTTTATTCAGTATTTTTAGGCCTTCTTCACTAACATTTCGACTTGCAATTATTGTGTTTTTTTTATCTGTAGATGATTGATTGAGTAAACCAGTTTCTTTTTCAAGATCTTTCTCAAACACAAAATTAAATTGTTCAATCTTTCTTGTCAGTATCTCTGTAAGTTCGAAATTTCTACTAAAACTCTCTCCATTTATTATCCAGATGAGATTTGTGAATTGACTTTCTAAACTTTTTATTTCCTTGGCATTTATATCTTCTTTGGCGAAAACTAAAATTGTTCCATTTGAATTTTTAATACCGAATTCTGAAATCCGCTGAATTTTATCATTGAATTTTTGTATCCAGTTATCCTTCCATTTTATATGTGATTCATGTTTTTTTATTTCTTCAATCTGAATTCTCAGCGTTTCTTCCCTTTCTTCTTCTTTAATTCTTTCTTGTCTAATTTTTTCTTTCTTTTGCTGCTCTTGGACTAAATCATAATAGTAAGCTTGGAATATTTTTTCGTTAAATTTGAGATGGGTTAGTTCAAGTGTTTTGGTCCTCCAAGGCATCCGTAACTCATTGTATGGGTTAATTGTAACTTCTTTATGCTTGCAGATTAATTGCAGATTTTCCTTATTTTCATCAATATTAAAGTAGTTTTGGTATTCATTTAGATATTTAATGTCGATTGAGAATTGGTCTTGTGCCTTTAGGTTTACATCAAGAATCCAAATAAGAAAGATTCCATTTGATTTGTAAAAGTTATATCTGCTAAATATATATCTAGCAGAAAGTTTGGACATCTGAATCTCGAAAGCAATTCGCTTGCCATTAAATTTGCAATAAACATCTGCTCTTCTAATTTGGATGTTATTTCTAATGATTTTTTCATCCTGAACTTCGGTAACAAATTCAGTTTTATTTAATTTGCTTACAATTAATTTTTTCAGATTATAGTGCCTTATTCCCTCTGAACTTCTACTCCCAATATAACTCTCTTGACTTTCTTCCTTGATCTTGTTCATCCATACAAAATCATTTTCTTCCTCCTGACTCAATTGATCATCAGTTAGATCGCAAAATGAATAGCCTTTTTTATGTCTGAAAAAAACATTTTTGTTTTTTGAAGTTGTTTCAAGAAGTTGTCCACATTCATAGCAGCAAAAATCATCACCATCAGTTTGCTTATCGATCTCACGAATTTTCTGGCCATCCTTCATTCTTCCAAAGATTAAATCTGCATTTATGATTTCCCCAGTTTTGATATTTATAGCAGTTCTTATTGATCTATTCATTTGGTTCAGCTTTAATGTAAAATTAAGTAATATCTTATGCTTAAAACAAATGTTAGTAAGTATTCCTATTTCCCAATTTCCGAAGGCGGAACCCCAAAGTATTTTCTAAAGCAGCGCGAAAAATAGAGTGGATCGTTAAAGCCAACCCGATAGCTTATTTCGGCTATGGTTTGCTGATGACTATTATTGACCAGCAATTTTTTTGCCTCCTTTAACCTGATGTTACGCACAAATTCCGTAGCCGATTGTCCGGTAAGTGATTTTAGTTTGGAATAAAGCAGTGTTTTGCTCATATGCATCTGATGACAGAACTGGGGCACATCGAATTCGGAGTTATCGAGGTTTTCGTAAACGATCCGGATCGATTTATCCAGAAATTCCTGATCGGCTGGATTCTGTGCAAAGGAGCCGGATTCCAGTTCATCCTGATCGGCAAAACGTTCTTTCATTCTCCGTCTACTCTCGATTAGGTTGAAACAGCGGGCAATCAATTCGTTCATCCGGAATGGTTTGGTGATGTAATCGTCGGCTCCGGCTCCCAGACCTTCAACAATATCTTCCTCCGAGTCGCGGGCAGTGAGCAAAATCACAGGCAAATGACTGGTCAATTCTTCCGATTTCAGTTTCCTGCAAAATTCCATCCCGGTCATCCCGGGGAGCATCACGTCAGAAATAATTAAATCGGGCATTTCATTATTCAGCCATTCAAACGCTTTTTCAACCGAACCAACTCCTTTAACTTCGAACCAGGCGTTCAGTTCTTTCATTACAAACCGCAGCATCGGTTCTTCGTCTTCAATAAGCAGGATTGTTGGTTTTTCGGTTGTCTCAAACTTACTGAAATCCATATCTTCTTTTTGCTGAATGGCAGTTTTTGTAATTTTTTCTGAAGCAATTAGCGGTAATCTGACATGAAAAGTGGTACCATTTACACCATCACTGATCACATCAATATTTCCCTGATACAGATTTACCAATTCTTTAACCAGCGACAAACCGATACCACTTCCGGGAATTCGGTTGAATTTTTCGTTCCTCAGACGATAAAAACGGTCGAAAATATTCTGCTGTAACTCTTGTGGGATTCCGGGCCCCGAGTCGGTCACCCACAATTGTAATTGGTCGGACGTTTCATTAATCTGCGCAATTAACTCTACTTTTTCGTTTTCGGGCGTGAATTTAAACGCATTCGATAACAAATTGACTACAATCTTCTCGAGTTTATCAGCGTCATATTTTACCCACAATTCTTGCTGGTTGCAGTTGAATTCGAATTGGATATTTTTTTCGTGGGCCAGCGGGGTGTAATAATTGGAAATATTTCGCAGGTGCAAAATGAGGTCTCCGGGGCTGATTTCCAACTGAATTTTCCCTGCTTCCAGCCTACGAAAATCAACCACCTGATTGACCAGATTGGTCAGTCGCTGCACATTGGTGTAAATTAGTTCAAGACTTGCTTTATTTTCGTTTTGTTTTTCAGCCTTATTCAGTAATTTCTGAAGTGGGAGTGAAATCAGAGTTAACGGGGTTTTTAGTTCGTGCGAAATGTCGGTAAATAACCGAAGTTTCAATTGGTCGAGTTCATGAATTTGCCTGTCCCGTGCATAAAGCCGGATAAGCAGCCAAATGATAATTCCAAGAAAAGTCAGAATGGTAAGGATAAACCAGACACGCAAATACACCGGAGGCAAAATGCTGAATGAAATTTGTGCCGGTTCCGGTTCAATATTTCCGTCGAGATCGCGTGAGCGAACCTCCAGGATATAATCTCCGGCATGGAGATCCAGAAAAGCAGTCGTTTTATCGTTTGAAAAAAGCGACCACTCTTTTCCGTTTAGCTGTGTTGAAAATTGTATTTTCTCTGCCGGAGTTTGGTTCCAGAAGTCTTTTCCAGTGTAGGTAATCATTACATTTCCTGATGTAGATATTTCCTGGTTGGAAAAGGAAATGGTTGTTTCAGGAGCTTGGTTTTCCTTCAGGTACATAGTTGTTTTGAAGATGGTTGGATCTTCACCGATATTTTTAAAATCGTATAAATACCATTCACGGGTTGCCTGGTTAATCCAAATGGCACCATTGTCCGATTTCCGAAGGTTGCCCCGTTCGCGCTGAATGTTTAAGGCAGGATGAATGATTTGGGGAACAAATTGTCGTCCATCGAAAAAGGAAATGCCTTTATCTGAAGCGATGTAAACCGAACTGTCGTCTTCGATGTAAATATTGGTTACCATGTTGCTCGCCAATCCGTTGAATGTCGTATAACGGGTCCACTTTTTACCGTTGTAATGAAACAGTCCGGTTCCACCTTGCGCCACCCAAATCTGATCCGTTGGCGAAATTCGGACATCATCGGTCCAGTTGGTTGCGTTTGATGTAAAATCAACTGTTTGACTGGATTTTCCGTCGTAAACATGTAAATTATTCCCTGAGAACCAAAGCCTTCCATCTGATGTTTGTGCCATTGAAGGAATTCGCTGAGGAACTTTTTCGCGGGTAAATGCTTTCCAGTCAGAACGCTTATAATTGAAACTTACAAATCCTCCGTTGTACTTCGTAGTACCAAGTTCGAGCACACCATTTACAGGAAAGGCTATGGCCGAATCGCCCAGTTCACAGATGCCATTATAGGCAATTCCAAGGTATAATTCAGGAAAGGTCTTGTTTTCCCATCGGTTATTTCGGAACCGGGCAATTGCCGCCTTACCCTGATGACTGCCGGCAGCCCATAATCCACTGTTCTTTGAAAAATACAGGGCCATAACCATATCCATCAATCCATCGGCAACTGAATAGTGTGTAAATTTCTGCATGTTCCGGTCGCACTCAACTACTTCACCTGTATTGGTAGTAAACCAGAATTTCCCGTCAATCGAATTACACTGAAAATTCAATCCGAGGTAGGTGGAAAAACTCTGTGCAGACAAATCAAGCTTTAATAAACTTCCATCGTTTCCATAAACAAAGAGATTATTATCCTGATTGCTGGATAATTCTATGTATGAAAGTGGCAAAGCAACTTCCGGATATTGGTATACTTTCCAGGACGAGTTTTTCAGTGCGTAAAGTTTGCTGTGTCCTCCCATCCAGATGGTTCCGTCTGACGTCTTTACGATTGATGACTGAACATTGTCGCCCCCAATGGCTTTCATGTTAATATTTTCCCATTTGTCAGAATTTATCTGGTAACGGGCCAGCATAATGTTTACATCACTGCTGGTAACAAACAGTGAGTTGTTGTCTTCGCAAAGGCCCGAAACACTTCCTGTTCCAATACCCGGTATTTTAAGAAATTTCCATTTCATCTTCGGAATTGACAGATCATTGAGGTTAAGGATTGCGAGGTTTTTCTCATTGTCTCCAAGTGTCATCCATACCCGTTGCTGTTCGTTAATGGTCAGATTATAAACCGGAAAGTTGATTTCTTTTACTGAATTCGGATGATAATCGTTTCCGGCTTCCAGTTTCAGAATATTGGTTACAGAACCATTGGCAGCAATTTCGAAATAACCATCAGGATTCAGGCAAAAAATTGATTGACTGGTAATTTGCAATAATCCAAAGCTGGAACCAATCCAGACATTACCTTTTGAATCAGTGATAAAATTTTGCTGGCCGCTGAAGTTAAAATCCAATATTTTGCTGAATTTACTTTCTTTAAACCTGAAAAGTCCGTTTGATGTGGTGAGCAGCAGGTTGTTGTCTTTTTCGAAAATAAGCGACTGAATGTTGGAGCTATCGGGAATGTATGGAATTGTTTTATATCCATCGTAGAAAACTGCTTTATAGCCGATTCCCATCCACATTCCGTTTTCTTTTCCCTTCACCAGACATCTGATCCGAATGGAGTCAAGTTCCGGAAAGTTAGTCCATCGCCATGATTCCAGAACTGGATCGCCCAATTGAGGGAAATATGGCTCCGATGCCTTATTTTGCAAGGCAAGGATCAAAAGTCCCCATATGAAAATCTGTTTCAGGTAGTGAATCACAGTTCGGTTGTTTTTGGATTACACCATTTGGTGTGGGTTCCAAATTTAGTAAAAAATCGAAGTAAGAATTAATGATTGGGAGAGGTCCAAAATTGTCTGTTTTTAGCTGTATTTCAGTCTGATTATTGTTTTTGAACCATTATATTACGGGCTTCCTCCTTAAGTATAGAAGGCAGATGAATGTGACGACTGGCCAGACTGTTCATCCATTTGCCAATTTCGTCTGTTCGCAGCGTGTAAAGTACTTCTCGTAAATCTTCAATTTGTTTTGCAGTTAGCTCGTCTTCCCGAACATTTCTGAGTTCATCCAGTTCCTCGTCGTCGAAATAAATAATCTGATCAGGATCAAAAACTGATGAATCAAATTCGCAAATTTCATGCGCACCGCAACAATCTGAAGCAACAGTCCGGATTTCTTTCTGAGGTTCAGTCTCTCCAACTGTTCCCCGATTCTTTTTCGAAAATCTGATAACAATCAGGATGAAAACGATTAAAACAATTATTCCGATGAGGTAATTCATGAGGATAAAAGTATAAAATGAAACCTAAATCCATTTCTGTCTGATAATAATTAACCCTGTCGAACTGCATTTTGTTGACGATGATATTGTGCTATATTTGATTTTCCTGAAATGGAATTAATGAATCAATGAATCAATTCTGAAATTATTCTTTTAAATAGCTGGTTATGAAATATATGATCTTCCTTTTTTTAATCGTGTTTTTTTGTCAAAAGTCGAATGCACAACTGCTAAAATATTTTGACGAAAAAACTTTGAGGCTCGACTATTATCATTGCGGAAATGCCGGGACAGAACAGTTTTTCTTTGATGAGTTGATCGAAGAGCCATTTTGGGCAGGATCGGAAACCAAACTGATAGATACCAACGGATACGGAAATCATTTTGTTGAAGTCCGCCTGGCTGATACCGGTGAATTAATATTTTCGCGCGGATATTGTACCCTTTTTGACGAGTGGCAAACTACAGAGCAGGCAAAAACAACCGATTGCTGTTATCCTGAATCGGTAGTCATGCCATTTCCACGGAACAAAGTGATCGTTTCCATAACCAGCCGCAACAAGAATGGCATTTATGAGAAGAAATTTGAATACTCAATCGACCCTAAAAGCAGGTATATTAAAAAGGAACGTGAAAAACTTCCGGTTTTTGATGTGTTGAATTCAGGTCCATCCGCTAAAAAGGTAGATATTGTTTTGTTACCTGAAGGATATACCAAAGATCAGCAGGATCTTTTTAAAGCTGATTGCCAGAAGTTTGCCGAAGAATTTTTCAGGTATGAGCCATATACTGAAAACAAGGATAAATTCAATATTCGGGGGGTATGGGCTCTGTCAAAGGAAGAAGGGCCGGATATTCCGGGTGAAAATATCTGGAATGAGACTTGTCTGAAAGCTTCTTATTATACTTTTGGCTCCGAACGTTACCTTATGGTGAACGATTTTCAGGGAGTAAGAGATATTGCCGGAAATGCGCCTTACGATTATATTTATATTTTGGCCAATACACCTAAGTATGGTGGCGGCGCCATTTATAATTTTTACGGTATCAGCGCGGCCCATCATGCCGACGAAACAGGTAAAATATACATTCACGAATTCGGACATTTATTTGCCGGTTTGGGCGATGAATATGTTGGGGGAGTAGAGTATTCCGATTTTTATCCTACCACTATAGAACCCTGGGAGCCGAACCTGACTACACTGGTCGATTTTAATAAAAAATGGAAGAGCATGCTTCCTGAAGGAACCGAAATTCCTACACAGCACAAGGCACTAAGTAAAGAAAAACTGGGCGTTTATGAAGGTGGCGGATATGTTTCAAAAGGTGTCTACCGTCCTGGTTATAATTGTGTTATGAACAATTTTCACACCATTGATGTATTTTGCCCGGTATGTATTAAAGCTATCAGGGGAATGATTGATTTTAATTGTAAATAGGTTCGGATTATTTCAATGCATTGTTTTTCTGTTCCTGAAGCAGTTCAATCATCTTATCCAGCTTTTCAACTTCAATAGTCTTTAGCATTATTGCTAAAGCTTCTATTTCATGTTTTGCATCGACATTGGTTTTGTAATCCTCTTCCGCGTGCATTCGGTCTCTTTCGTTTTGTCTGTTTTGAGACATCATAATAATAGGTGCGGCATATGCTGCCTGCGTTGAGAAAAGTAAATTGAGCAATATGAAAGGATATACATCCCAGTGATACATAAAGCCAACAAGGTTTAATCCCATCCAGAGTACCACTAAAACTGTTTGAAGGATAATAAATTTCCATGAACCCATCCCTTTTGCAACTCTGTCAGCGACTCGGCCACCAAAACCCAGAGTTTCATGGTGTTTTTGATGCCAGGATTTTTGATTTCCCATAATGATTGGATTATTTTAAATTTTAATATCTGTTTACTTTCCGTATCATAATATCTTTTCGTCATTTATAGTCATTTGATGGTCATTCTTTGTTTTACGACTTATGACCATTAATGACCACCTCATGACAAATTCAACTAATATATCGGAAACTCGTTATTAATAATATTTACTGAGCCATTCCAGACCTATTTTGGCAACTTCCAAATCCTGTTCTCCGCTTCCGCCTGAAAAAACAGCCAAAATATATCCTGATTTAACTTTTTTAATCAGTCCACCCTGATAGCCGAGTTCCCCATTGTATATTTCACGGATTTTACTTCCGCTGTCAAGGTGTGTATCTGCCATTTCTGAGGCTTTGGTATTGGCAATTCCCAGGAGGTTGGCTTTACCACTGGTCAAATTCCCCACAACCTTCATTTTTGAGATCCAGGTTTCAGTTCTTTCGCCCGGCATATATGCAACTACTGCAACACCTTTAATAGATAATTTTTGTGCGGCCGCTTCAATTAACGACAAACATTGATCAGCCTTCTGAACAAAAATTTTCTCTCCCTTTTTTGAAACTCCTTTCTTTGTATGGTCATCATTAATCTTTGAAAGATTGTTTTGTGACTGGCATGCAGTATAAATGCAGAACATGGACAGAATGACGAGTAATAAGTTTCTTTTCATAGGAATCTTTTTAGTGAGTTGCTAAGATATGATTTATGGGAACCAAATGGATAAAAATGAGACAAAAATCATGTGTTTTATATCGGTGTTTTTTGGTCATACTGACAACTAATTTGTATGTTTGCACAGTTTTCAAAAATACAATTCATGTTTTTTTATGTAGTTTTGATTCCCTAAAAAAAAACTTTTTGAACTCACCAAAACTTTTACAGGAGGGCATAATATGAGTAATGTTGATACCGTATCAACAGATGTATTAATAATCGGAGGTGGGCCATCAGGCTTGGCTACGGCTATTCATTTGGCTGATACTTTAAAACGAAAAGGTCAAAGCCAGCGGATATTACTGATCGAAAAAGGCAGTTCTATCGGAAGCCATATCATTTCGGGCGCGGTTATTAAACCTGAAGTATTTAAAGAGCTATTGCCTGAAGTTGATATTTCAGAAATCCCTTTCAATGCGAAAGTAGTTAAGGACAGTACTGTATTTCTTACAAAAAATGGTTCTATAACTATGCCGTTTCATATTCCTTATATGAATAATATGGGCAATTATACAGCATCGTTGGGTCAGATTTGCAGATATTTAGCTGTAAAAGCTCAGGAAAAGGGAGTTGAAATTTATACAGGTTTTGCAGTTGATGAGATACTTTATAAAGACGGAAAAGTAATTGGCGCCAAAACCAAAGATACCGGGATTGATCATCACGGACATCAGTTGGATAATTTTCAGGCAGGAACTCGCGTTGAAGCTAAAATTACCATTTTTGCTGAAGGAACACGCGGCAGTCTGGCCAAAATGCTGATAAATAAATTCAGTCTAGCCAAGGAAAGTAATGAACAGATGTACTCACTTGGATGCAAGGAATTGTGGTCGGTTCCGCAAGGGAATATTGCTCCGGGTGAAATCTATCATACTATGGGTTATCCACTCGACAATGATGAATTTGGTGGTGGTTTTATTTATGGTCTGAATGACAATAAAGTGGCCGTTGGACTTGTGGTTGGTCTTGATTATAAGGACCCTTCTTTCGACACGCATGATGCCATGCAGGTTTGGAAAACAACTTCTTTGGTTTCAAAAATCCTGAAAGGCGGAAAATTGATTGAATATGGTGCCAAAACACTGCCCGAAGGTGGATATTATGCTATTCCTAAATTATATGTCGACAATGCTTTGATTGTTGGAGACAGTGCCGGATTCCTTACCATGCCAGCCTTAAAAGGCGTTCATCTGGCAATTAAATCGGGAATGCTGGCTGCCCAAACTGCAGCAAATGCTCTGATCGCTAATGATACTTCTGAAAAGAGCTTGGCACAATACGAAACTCTGGTTAAAAACAGCACTATTCATAAAGAAATGTATCCGGTCAGGAATTTCAGGCAGGGTTTTGCAAAAGGGCTTATTGCCGGAGGATTCAATTTTGGAACTCAACTGATTACCGGCGGGGCTGGTTTTGCTGGGCGTTTGAGAGCTGAAGCAGATTATTTGACTACCTCAAAAGTAAGTGAACTCAAAAAGAAACCTTTCAAAGAACGGTTCAATGGCCAACTGGAATTCGATAAGGTACTAACTTTCGATAAAGCTACAGATATCTACCATTCAGGAGTATATCACGATGAGCAACAGGTTGTACATCTTCATATTCACGATCAGGAAAAATTTAACGCGATCAATATTGAGCAATACGGTGCAATGGAACAATTTTTCTGCTCGTCGGAAGTGTACGAACTTCATGTAAACAAAGACGGCAAGAAAGAACTTCGGATACACGCTGAGAACTGTATGCATTGCAAAACCTGCGATATTAAAACACCCGGTGAACGAATCACCTGGGTGGTACCCAATGGCGGCAATGGTCCTGATTTTCAGAATATGTAACAATTAAAAGAAAAGATAACAATGGCTTTAACGATAATAAGTTTAATCAAACAAGTACCGGTCCCCAGCGAAATGCGTATGGGTGAAGACGGACTGATGGACAGGACAAAAGCAAAATCAATCATCAACATCGATTGTACTTTCGGTCTGGAAGCAGGCTTACAACTAAAAAAACAAAATCCTGATGCAAAATTGATTGTTTGCTCAATGGGTCCGGGGTCATTTGATACAGCGCTTCGAACTGCTATTTCAATGGGATACGACGAAGCTTATCTTTTGTCTGACCGCAAATTAGGCGGAAGCGATACCTATGCCACTGGTTTGGCAATTTCGACCATGCTGAAACACCTGGGTTTTACCAAAGACTCGAAAGAACCTTTCATTATTTTAGCTGGTCGCCAAACCAGCGATGGCGATACCGCACACGTTCCATCACAGGTTGCTGAGGCCATTGGGATTCCCCAGGCTACTTTTGTGGAGAGTGTAAAAGCCGATGGTTCGGGCAATGTAATTGCAAAACGCATCATTGAAGGTGGATATCAAATGATGAAATTACCGATGCCTTGTGTGATTTCGTTAACTCCAACCGGTATTCCTCCACGTAAACCATCTTTAAGCGGAGCCATTAAAGCCCGCAACCTGAAGATTACCACTTTCGGGATTGATGATATTGGCCTTGGAACTGAGAAAATCGGGATCAGTGGATCTCCGACTATCGTGGCAAAGGTTATCAATATGGTTAGCGAACGTCCGCCAATCACCATGTCTGAGGGCCACAATGAAACTTCTTTGGTTGACAGTTTAATCGCCAATCTGAAAAAGGGCGGAAACGTTCTTGTTAAAAAAGATGCTGAAGCCAAAAAAGATACAGAACGTCCCGATTTTCCTGAAAAAGATTTCAGGGATGGTTCAAGAGGAATTCTGACCTGGGCCGAAATTACGAATGGTACTGTTTCCCGTCCTTCGCTTGAGTTGCTAACTCCGGCCAGAAACCTGGCCAATCAGCTAGGAAACGACACCAAAGTGATGACGTTAATTATCGGAAAAAATGTTCAGCCTTTGGCTCAAATCCTGATTGAACATGGTTCGGATGAGGTGATTTTGGTTGAGAATGATAAGCTTGAAGAGTATCTGGTACTTCCGTTCTCTTCCATTTTTGAACAGGTTATTAAAGTCAGAAAACCAGAAATTGCGCTTTTTGCTGCCACTACTTCAGGACGTGAACTGGCACCACGCATTGGGATGAAAACCGATAGCGGTGTGACCGCCGACTGTACAGGGTTAGAAATAGGTGAATACGTCAATAAAAAAGAAAAAGTAATTTATACGCCGATCCTTGAATCACGCCGCCCAACTTATGGCGAAAGTAAATTGGCCACCATTCTGGGATTTGTTTGTCCCCAGGTTTCAACAGCACGTGCCGGTACCTTTGAAGTTCCTAAACGTGTTGAAGGAAAACAAGGAATTGTTTCCAATTTCACTCCGGTATTGAGCGAAAAGGATTTTGTGGTTGAAATTATTGATACTGTGCGTGGTGGAGGCGGACTGCAAAATCTGTTCGAAGCTGACATTATTATTTCAGGCGGAAGAGGTACTACAAACGATAGTTTGGGGCTGATTAAAGCGCTTGCTGATTCATTAAAAGCTCAGGGCGTGAATGCAGAATGGGCTTGCAGCCGTCCGGTAGTTGACGAAGGTGTTACTGAATATGCCCGTCAGGTAGGACAAACCGGAAAAACTGTCCGGCCAAAAGTATATGTCGCTGTGGGTATTTCAGGTGCCATTCAGCACATTGCCGGTATGAAAGAAGCTGAAAAAATAATTGCAATCGACCACAACCCAAAAGCAAACATCTTCCACAATGCCGATTTTGGAATTTGTGGCGAGTATCAGGATATTTTGCCTGAATTGATTGAACGTGTTAAAGCCGGATTTACCTTCGGCATTGAACCTAAAAAGGCGCTTTAGAAAAGAGTTTTAGTTATAATATTTGTCGGGCATGCAAAGGTGTTTTTTACTTCTGCATGCCCGATTCTTTTTTAGACTGAGAGTGTTTGTAATTCACATCATTTAAAAGTATGCCAACAGGTTGATCTGATGCAGTAACTGAGTGGAAAATTCATTATATTCGTATGTGAAACAAATCACTAACCTAAAATTATTATTATGACTCTGTTAGGAATTATCGGTCCTCAGGAATTAATCCTTATTCTATTCGTGGCTTTTATTCTTTTCCTTCTCCCACTTTTTGCGCTTGTCGATATAGTTCGTAGTAAATTTGAAGGAAATATGCAGTTGATTTGGGTGATTATTGTGATCTTCTTCAATATTTTGGGTGCTATTCTTTATTTTATAATCGGTAAAAACCAAAAGTTGCTCCGATAAGCCAATTTCGGGTTTCGTTAACACTTTAACAGCGACTACTATTCTATAAATTATATGAAGTCAAGAGACAGACTTCTGTACAAGGGTAACGCAACCATATCTTTGTATTTTTCATCTATGGAATATTCCTATGACCTAAAAAAAACCAGATGAAATATTCTACCCTACTAGTTGTTGCGGGATTCTTTCTGTCCTCCTGCGATAAAAACGAATCATTTAATCAATTTAATTCCAGCATCAGCTTTGAAGTTTCAGATCAAATTCTTGATGGCGAAAAGGTGAAATGTGTTGACTTTGATCCGGATGGAAATGCATGGATTGCCGTAGGTTCCAGTCTTCATTTTTACGATGGAAAAATATCCGGCACTTATGAAGTTAATGCTGAAATTTGGGATATTTCGGTTGGCCCTGATGGAAAAGTTTGGATAGCCACCAAAGACCGGGGACTGGCAAAGCTCTCCGATGGGAATTTTACCTATTATACCAAAGAAAATTCGGGGCTTCCCCGTGATTTCATCGGCACCGTGGAAGCAGCCCCTGATGGCAGCGTTTGGTTCAGCAGTTCGGCGCACGACCTTGGCGGGTTAATGCATTACGATGGAAATGAATTTGAACTTTTCACTCCTGAAAATTCAATTTTAAACCAGCATGTAATTAGCGACCTGAAGATTGACCGGAAGGGAAATGTCATTTTTACCAGTGAAGGTACAGTTACAGAAGCGAAGGTTTTTATGATCGACAAACGAAGAAGAATGACCGCTTTGGGTGACGATACAGAGTTTTATTGGATAGGCGCTTTGGATGTCAATTCAAAGTCGGAAGCTATAGTTGCCGACGATCATTCCTTATCATCGTGCTTTGGATGCTATAAAGATGCAGTATCGATTTTCAGAAAGGGAAAATGGACTAAAATTGAAGCTGATTTTGATTTGGGTTTCTTCTTTAACCGGATGTTTGTTGATAAACGGGATTATATATGGGTTCAGGGAAGTATGAAAGGCGAGAATCTACGTTATTTTGTTTTTGACGGTGATGAATGGCACCACTCACCTCAAGATATGTTTTCTGGTGCATTTATTTATTCGGTAAAAGTTGACCCGCATAATAACATTTGGTTCTGCACCAATGACGGAATATACATTCTAAATCAATCATAAAATCAATCCAAATGAAAAAATCCATCCTTATTATTTTCATTATTGCCCTGTCATTTGCCGGAAAGGCCCAGTTCGCTGTGAATTACTATTATGACGGAAATACCGTAGGGCTATCAACCAATCCTGAAAAAAGCAACTGGCTGGAACTTCGGGTAAATACAGTGTCCTATATTTTTTCGGATTGGAGCCATTCACAACGATTCATTCCGCAGGCTTATTTTTGCTTTAAATTGATAAGCGACAGCAAAGCTTCCCTTTATTCAGGTGTTGGAGTTGGCATTCCTTTCCCCTCGGGAGATATTGAAACAGTTAATGTCAACATCCCTTTTGGCCTTCAGTTAAACCCGATCACCCAGTTGCCAAGACTATATTTCACGGCTGAATACACGCCCATGTTTGATGTTTTGAACGAACTGCAAACGACCAATACTTTATCTTTTGGATTCAGATACGTGTTTAGTAAAGCGGATTAGGTCTGCTGAAAAGTATTTTGGCACGCGAAGGTTTTGTGTTTTCAATTAATTGGAAAGCGCTTGAATTAGCGTATATGCCAGAATTTCAAGGGAAACATCGCTTTATGATGGCAATGAGAAAAGAGAAATTTCATTGAAAAAAGGTCTTTCCATTGAACTGAAGTGGGAATGTATAAAAAATAAAAGACCTGAATCTCATTGAAATTCAGGTCTTTAGTCTTGCGGAGAGAGAGGGATTCGAACCCCCGGACCGCTCACACGGTCAACGGTTTTCAAGACCGCCGCGTTCGACCACTCTGCCATCTCTCCAAACGCGGTGACAAAAGTAGAACATTTTTTCTAACTACAAAAGCATTCTTCAATAATTATGGTAAAATTTTTTTTCAAAAAAACTTATGAGAAGGGTTGTTTTTTTGAATCATATTTAGGAATTTAGTATCAGATTAAAATTAACCATTTGAAAGCATTGATTTTATTAAGGTTTCGTGTTTTTGGTTGTTTTTAATTACCCTAAAAAATGATTTTTTAATTCAGATATTTTTTAACCTTAAACAAGTTTTCTTATGAACAAAGCACAATTAATCGATGCAATTGCTGAAAAAGCTAACTTAACAAAAGCTGATGCAAAAAAAGCTCTTGATGCTTTTGTGGATTCCACCTCTGATGCCTTGAAAAATGGCGATCGTGTTGCTCTTATTGGATTTGGCTCTTTCTCAGTTGCTTCACGCAGCGCAAGAACCGGCAGAAACCCACAGACTGGTAAAGTGATTGAAATTGCTGAGAAAAAAGTTGTAAAATTTAAACCAGGTGCTGAATTAGCTGATACAATCTAGTATTTCTCCTGAAAAAATTTACAAAAGGGATGCATAACCATTATGCATCCCTTTTTTTTATCTTTGCTCAGCCAAAAAAATAATGATGAACCACCAATTAATTCAGTTTCTATCCGAATTTGTAACGGCGGAGAGACTTGCTTTATTTAACCGGATACTTTCGTTTCGGTCTAATTATCTGACCATTGTGCTTGAAGATATTTACCAGACTCACAATGCAAGCGCTGTTGTCCGTACCGCCGATTGTTTTGGAATTCAAAATGTTCATATGATCGAAAACAAGAATGTTTTTCAGGTCAATCCTGACGTGGTCAGGGGCGCTTCCAACTGGGTCACTGTAAACCGCCACAATGGAACCACGATGAATACTCCGGAAGCACTTCGGAAATTACGTCGCGAAGGTTATCGTATTGTAGTTGCTACTCCACACGATCACGATATTGATCTGGAGAATTTCAATCTTGAAAAGGGAAAAGCTGCTATTGTT